>ODAI010228918.1_pt1 | contig 49673 bp, 42 predicted proteins | sample 1539321 | NCBI WGS metagenome assembly ODAI01 (sample SAMN02144231, study PRJEB22623) | gut metagenome | biome: sheep rumen | host: Ovis aries | place: New Zealand
AATTCTTTCGATGTTCGAGATAATGAGTTTCCACTTGTGAGATGATATTGGATAATTCTCTCACGTTCTTCTTTCGAGTATGCCATAAGTTTTACACATTTATTTGGTCCTAAATGTGTCTACTTATTTCAGGATAAGACACTTTAATTGTTCCTCCAATGAAGACACTCTTTCCAAAAAAGAAGTTATTATTTCGCCTTCAAGTTGAATTTCTGCATCATTAGTCCCGTCATATACTTTTTGACCAAAATATGGCATGAAAAGATTTTTCTCACCTACCACCAAATAAAAAGGCAATGGTATCTCTATTTTGCACCGCACACGAGACACATCTACAATTTTTAATATTTCCTGATACGGCACATTATTAAGAAGATGCAATTCTATATTATGGCATTGTGCCTTTAGTTTCGCACTTTTAGTAAAACCCGAATTAGAGACAACTACAATTTTATCAATCTGCGGCAGATCGTGATATTTAGAGATGAATGAGTCAATGTCAAATACTCCTACTTTCCGCTTGTGATCTCGACATTCGAATGCTATTTCTTGTTTTCCCGATGAGGTTGGGAGTGTTACTAAAACATCCATTTCTCTCAGTATACCACATATGTCAGTAAGTGGAGCATTAGGCACAACGTCAGCGTTGCTATTCACATGCTGTTGAATAGTTGTCGTTAGTTGTTCAAATGCCTTACCTGCTTTCATTCTTTTTCTATATTTTTTCTTTTCTTTATGTTTTGTGTGTCCCGGTTGTGAGTCGGTCATCGGTCGGTGGATATCATAAAATGACACCAAGACACTTTTCGCACAACCTGCGTGACAATTTGTTTGCCAGATTCTTAGTTTTTTCTTTCTGCACGCAACAAATTGCGTGCAAAGATACAAAAAATTTCTAAGATATGCAAATATTTCTGCATTTTGTGGAGAAAAAAGTGAAAGTATAGTTTTATGATAAAAATTACGAATGAGGAATAAGGAGTTACGAATTAGGAATTATGGATATAACCAATAAAACACGATATATGCTGAGAGAATTGCTAAAATGTGAAAAAATTAAATTAAATTTGGATATATCAAAAAATAGTTGTACTTTTGCAATCCATTAGGAGGGCTGCCAGAGACCGGAAAACTCAACAGAATTTATTTAACCGAGGCCTCTGCGTACCCGATGGCGCGCCGGTACATCCCGCGGAGACCCGCTACTACACAGTTGCGGCAGCGATATATGACGCCGGATTACAAAGAGTATGATACGTCTCAAATCCTATTTTATTAGGTGTTTTCTCGATAAAGCGTAGCCCTCCTTTTTTGTACGAACTATTAACAGCCTAAGCGGCACAAAATCAATTGATCATTTCGATTCATCCTATGAATTATTTCTTTACTTCCGAATCCGTTTCCGAAGGGCACCCCGATAAAGTGGCAGACCAAATAAGTGACGCTATCTTAGATGCCTTTCTTAAAGCCGATCCCAACAGCCATGTTGCTTGCGAGACACTCGTCACGACCGGACAAGTCATAATTGCCGGCGAAGTAACCTCCGAAGCGTATATTGATATACAAGGTATCGCCCGCAACACCATTCGCAATATCGGGTACAATAAATCTGACTATCAATTTGATGCCGACAGTTGCGGTATTTTAGTTGCTCTCCATGAGCAATCACCGGACATCGCGATGGGTGTCAACAGGTCTTCCGAAGCCGAGCAAGGCGCCGGTGATCAGGGTATGATGTTCGGTTATGCCACTGACGAGACCGATAACTATATGCCTCTTACGCTGGATCTCGCGCATACACTGATGTATGCCCTTGCACATATCCGCAAGACGACAAACCTTATGCCTTACCTCCGACCGGACGCTAAATCACAGGTCACCATTGAGTATAATGAGCATCGGGAGCCTGTAAGATTAGATACCATTGTTATCTCTACACAACACGATCCGGATGTAACCCAAGAACAGATTCGTAAAGATATTATTCAATATCTATTCCCCGAAGTAGCGCGTCGCGACAAGCGCTATGGCAAACTCTTAGCAGGAGACTTCAAACTGTTGGTCAATCCTACGGGGCAATTTATTTTGGGCGGTCCTGCCGGAGATACCGGTCTCACGGGACGCAAGATTATTGTGGACACCTATGGAGGGCGTGGTGCCCATGGCGGCGGTGCTTTCAGTGGCAAAGACCCATCTAAAGTGGACCGCTCTGCGGCTTATATGGCACGATATATCGCCAAGAATATGGTCGCAGCCGGACTATGCCAAGAAGCTCTGGTGCAACTCAGTTATGCCATCGGCGTAGCTCAACCCGTCTCGGTTTATGTCAATACTTATGGAACAGGCAAAGAGCCTGACGCTGTGCTGGCACAACGGATTAGAGAGAAATTTGATTTGACTCCGGCGGGTATTATTAGAGAGCTCAATCTCAAACAACCCATTTACGAGCCGACAGCACGATACGGACATATGGGACGCCCCAACCAAGTTATTGACGGCATTGAGTATTTCACATGGGAACGAATAAATAAGGACCTCTTCTAAAGGTCCTTATTATTTATGCTTTAGCCGCAAGGGCAAGATAGAAGAGTCTTACTTTGCTTGCTCTATTTCATATTGCACACTCTCCGGCACAATTCCGTTTTCGTCCATGAGGAAAGCAACCTTCATTTCTTGCTCCATCGGACCGACTTTGAAGGTCATATAGGCTATGGCGCCATAGTGCTTACTGTCCTGTTTGCCGGTGAACTCCACCTCGAAATTACCAACCGATACGGGTACTTCATTTACATTGTAAACGAGCGGCTTGGTCAGCTCCATATAGAGATATCCGTCCGTCGGATAGAGGTCACCCACAGCGATAACCATCGGGCGCTCATCACTAATCATAATATGGTATCCCGGCAATGTGTCCACCAGGCTCTCTGCCATCATCCATCCGGTAATAGAATAGGTGTGGGTAGTGATTTCGGGATTGAGAACGCCATTGCTCCCTAATCCGCTAATCAGTTCACGGTAAGTCTCCTCCGAATACTTGTACATTTTACTCGAGCCCAAGCGACCGTCCTCTGTCGTTACTTTGAAGACTAAATGTTCGTCGGAGTTAAATCCGTTATTCGCAATGGTCTGCTTGCCGTTGAGGATATTACCATACACATAGAAATCGGTGAAATCCGGTGTCAAAACCGTATGCGGGGCTTCAAAGAAACCGGTGGCGTGGATTTTCATTGTACCTTTGTGGAGCAAGCCATCTGTGGCGATAATGCCGTCAGCGCCATATTCAACGGTCAGGTCAATGGGCCATGTGCCGTCTTGGGGTGTCCAACTATAAGCGGGGAATGTCTGTTCCGCCAATGTGCGGGCAGGTGCTTTGGTTTGCTGATTTTTCTCCACGTAGATTAGTGCATTGCAGACCTCGTTAAAGGCGCCATTGAATGCTACCGGAGCAGTCACAAATCCATTCACGGTCTGTTTTTCTTCTGTTTGAGTCTCACTCTGAGGCTCTGCTTGGGGCTCCTCTTGAGCCTTTTGGCAGGCACACAGCATTAGTGTCGCTACCGTAAATAAAAGAATCTTTTTCATTGTTTATTAGTTTTGTTCAAAATAAAAGACGACAGGTTGCGGTTTAGCGATAACAATCTTCTTATAGCGGAGGGCTATCCGATACTGTTTATTTTCGTCCAAAGTCTCGGTTATATTCTCCACGAAAGTGCGGAACTCCTCAATTGAGCGGTCAGCTTTCTGATTATTACAGAGTTGGCAACTCGGGATAGTGTTCTGCAAATCGTTATTGCCACCTTTGGAGAGCGGCTGGATATGGTCAACAGTCATATCATCGTACTCTATCTTCCGACCGCAATAGACACAATGACCATCATATTTATTGTAAATATCTCTGCGGTTCATACCATTACCGAATAAAGTGCATGGGCTGCCATTCTTCGCGGTCAGGAATAGCGGGCGCGGAGTCGGAACGGAGGCCTCGAAGCATCCATGCCAAGTTATGAGCAAGTGTACGCATGGTCTGCATACCTTCCGTATCCTGCTTCACCTCCCCGGCTTCGCGACCATAGGCGATATTCCAGTATTGCGAAGTCACCACGGGCATATTCATCATCTGGAGCGGCATTTGGATGCACTGCATTGCCGCAGTAGCTCCTCCGCGGCGGCAGATAGCAAGGGCAGCTGCAGGTTTATTCTGTACTGCTGCGCCATTGCTGAAGAATGCACGCTGCATGATTGCCAACAAGGCACCGTTGGGTTGCCCATAATAGACAGGCGAGGCAAAAACAAAGCCGTCCGCATCGTTGAACTTCGCGGAAATCCGATTGCAGATATCATCGTCAAAGATACACTTCCCGTTATTCAATGCCTTGCAGCGACCGCAAGCAATACAACCACGGACAGGTTTATTCTCAATCCAAACAATTTCCGAATCAATACCTTCGGCTTGTAGCGTTTGAGCAATTTCGGTGAGTGCCGTAAAGGTGTTGCCCGTTTTACGGGGGCTGCCGTTGATGAGAAGAACTTTCATAGACTATTTCAGATTGTTGTTAAAGAAATCAGCAAGTGTATCCCAGGGGATAAGGTGCTTGGACTCGCCCCTACCTTCCGGTTCCGTGAAGCCGCCATCGTAGAGGTCGCAGTGCGAAGCCCCCGGAATAATCAGCAACTCTTTGTTCTCCGGACAGGGATTGGGGGTTACAACTGTTTTGTAGCCGTCAGCTTTGCCGTCCACCATATAGTGGTATGCCGCTTCGCCGAAATACCGGCTGTGGGCTTTTTCTCCGTGCATAATCAGCACTGCCGAGCGTATCTCGTTGATGTAATACAGGAACCGGCTGTTGGCATATGCCTGTGTGCCGATGACGCGCCAGCCGTCGTTAGAGTTGCCGGAACGGACGTGATAACCGCGGGCGGTCTTGTAATAATCATAGTAGTCTTTGACGAACTGGGGTGCGTCTTCTGGGAGCGGGTCAACAACACCACCTGCCATCGCTGCAGGGTCTTTAAGACGCTGCTGTGCGAGTGCCACACGGGCTTCGTGACGCGCCTCTTCGGAGTCTGAGGAGTCGAAATAACCGTTTCCGCTCACGCGGGTCATATCGTACATGGTGGAAACGACCGTTGCCTTGATACGCGGGTCAGCCGCTGCTGCGTTAAGGGCGATTCCACCCCATCCGCAGATGCCGATGATACCGATACGGTCTGCGTCCACGTTCTCCAATTTCGACAAGTAGTCCACCGCTGCCATAAAGTCTTCTGTGTTGATGTCAGGAGAAGCGGTGCGTCTCGGCTCACCCGAACTCTCACCCGTAAAAGAAGGGTCAAAAGCAAGCGCGATGAAACCACGCTCCGCCATCTTCATCGCATAGAGACCGGAAGACTGCTCTTTGGTTGCGCCAAAAGGACCGGAGACGGCAAGCGCAGCATATTTGCTTTCGACTTTTGACTTGTGACTTTCTACTTCCTTCGGCGCGTATAAATCGCCGACGAGCATAATGCCATACTGATTTGAGAATGTTACTTTTTGGTGACTAACTTTTTCGCTGAGCGGGAATACCTTGTCCCAAGACTCATTAACCATTTGACTACTTACCATTTGTTCATTGTGTTTAGAGCATGCTGCGAGTGTCAATGCAGCAATTGCAAAGATACAACATTTTTGTGAAATATGCAAAATAATTTTCATAATTTTATAAATAATTCATTCATTTCGATAGTAATTATGCTTGTGTCGTTCGGCTGAGAGAGGGGATTAACATGAGTGCCCGGTAAAATTCCTCGGGCGAAAGGTCAGAGGCTGCAATAACACGGGTTTTGTAGGTATAGACGGTATTGACGCTATAATCAAGGATATCTGCTATTACCTCATTTTGGGTAATACCGAGTCTGATAAGTGCAAAAATACGCAGTTGCGGGCTGAAAGGCTCATCTTTCTTAGCAATCAGTTGCTCATTAGGGCGAAGCAGGGCATTAAAGTCCTGCACAAAAGTAGGATAGAGGCTAAGAAGCATAGCATCGAGTTGTCGGTCCAAAGTAGCTCGCTGCACATGTGCGTCCACTTGTTTAGGAATTGTCATGAGGGCATTCCATTGGCGATTGACTGCAAATTGTTTGACCTCTTGCTGGTATTTGCGAACATCATTGATATATTGCGAGCGTGAGGTGAGTAATGTGCCCAAGAGTTCTTCTTTGAGTTTGTTGGCCTCTTTAAGGCGCCGGTTCATATCGTCGATAGTCTGTTGGGCAGCACGTATAGCTTTGTTTTGCCGTCGCAAAAGGAGGATACCGATAACACCTATTAAGAGAAGAACGGCAACAATAGTAAGAAGAAGAATGGCTATATTTTGTTGGAGGCGCGATTGTGACAAAAGCCTCTCCTCAATAATAGGCAAGCTCTCAGCGACGCCGACCTGTCTATGGCGCGCATGATAGCGTTGTGCGTCTTGCATGGCAATATGGATATAGCGGTCTGCAAGTTTTGTTTCACCTTCCTCGAAGAGGAGTTCTGCAATATTTCTCATCGCAACTGTTTCATAGGTGAGCGAGCGTATATCACAAATAGCAGCCTCAATATAATAATGTAAAGCAGATTGGTTATCTCCGGTTTTACGATAGAGATAGGCGAGCGTGCTCGCAGTAATCGCCTGATAATGAACAGAAGGTTGTGTCGCCGAAAGTGAATGGAGGCAGCGGACAATTCCCCTTTCATAATTACCTTCCCTGAGGTCAAGTACGGCATGCGCATACCAATATACGGCCGTATCAGTAGGTTGCAGATAGGTTAATAACACGCGATTCAGGCGAATGCCTTCCGCATTATATTGCTTACCCAATTCCCCGCCGACATTGTCAGCCAAATCCCACATGAGTCGTGAGTGAGTAACATAATAGGAAACAGAAAACTTTGGAAGCTCAGTCTCATACCGTTGAAGCCATGTTGTCAAGATATCCGATGCTTCTTTGAACAATCCTCCTGACAAATAAACAAATGCCTGCTCGAGTTCAAGTTCGGGCATTTGTTGCGGAGTGGCTTCCGACTCCATAAATTGGATATAGATAAGTGCTGTATCGTAGTTATAAGACTTATATTCTTCCAATAATTGATGATAGGAATTATAGGCATTTTCCTGCGTTGCCGCAACCCGAATAAGACTATCAATAATGTGTCGTTTATCAGCCTCCAATGACGGGCGTTCAAGCAGGGTTTTATTCAAGCGATTAAGGTCCGCCTTAATACTATCATTCAGCGCATTAACGCATAAAGAAAAACAGATTAGCACCAGTACAATGACATATTTTCTCGCCATAGGATATAAAATTTGTTGCAAAGGTACTAAATATTTTCGGAGTATCAAAATATATGTCTATTTTTTCTTGATTTTTCTTGATTTATTCAATATTTTTTGAATATGTCCACTATTTTTAGTAATTTTGCAGAAAATTTAATGACATGAAAGCATACTTCTCTATTTTCCTATTCGCTGTTTTGTTAATTGGTTGCAGCCGTGATTTATCTGTCAGTTCACCGGATGGTTCTCTTCGTGCAAGTTTCGAGTTGCAGGAGGATGGTGGAATCGGCTATACCATTGAGCGCGACGGCATGACCATTATAGAATCTTCTCCCCTCGGTCTTATGGCAGAGGAAGTGCCGTTGGGAAACGGTTTTCATTTGATAGGTACAAAAAAGAGTCACACAAACTCTGCTTGGGAGACCATATGGGGAGAAGAGCGAATTATTGTTGATAACCATAATCGGATGCTCATTGAGTTGGAGCATGAGAGCGGTGTTAAGATGAACATCGAGTTCAAGGTATTCAACGACGGTTTTGGTTTCCGCTACCTTTTCCCGGAACAGTCCCTAAAGACCCTCACTATTACGGATGAGCTAACTTCATACCGTTTCAGCCAAGCCGCAGAGGCGTGGTCAATTCCTTGGCGGACAGAGTACTATGAGGGGCTATGGAGTAAGCGGATTATACGCGGTGCGAGCGATGAAGAGGTTAGCAGTGCGGACACATTGTGTTCACCTATAACCATTGAGTTTGGCGACGGCACCTATGGTTTTGTGCACGAAGCAGCCTTAACAGACTACCCGGCGCAGAACTTGTACGTGCGCGAAGGTGCGTTGCGTACCTATTTGACACCATGGCGGCAAGAAGATGTGCATCCCGGTCATGAGGTTAAGGCATATATTGAAACACCTTTCAGCACACCGTGGCGAATGGTGGTACTAACTAAGACTTTGCAGGACATGGTTGCTTCGCGTATAATGTTAAATCTCAACGAGCCTTGCAAGATAGAAGACACTTCGTGGATACGCCCGATGAAGTTCATGGGAATCTGGTGGGGCATGCATATAAAGACCATGACCTGGGAGCAAGGTCCCAGACACGGTGCCACGACCGAGAATATGGAGCGGTATATGCGTTTTGCGGCAGAACATGGAATAGATGCTGTTTTAGCCGAAGGCTGGAATAAGGGTTGGGAAGACTGGAAGCATTTTGATTTCACGACCCCATATGACGATTGGGACATTGATTATCTGAGCCGTTTATCCAAGAGTTTAGGTGTAGAGATTGTGGGACATAATGAGACCGGCGGTAATGCAGCAGACTATGAGGCAGAATTAGACTATATCTACCGCTATCACGCGGATCACGGCATACACGCGATTAAGACAGGTTATGTGGCTCCGATTATCCGGACAATGGACGGTCTGCAGTGGAATAAAGGGCAATCGGGCGTTAGACACTACCGCAAGGTGATAGAAAAAGCCGCCAAGTACCACATCATGATAGATAACCACGAGCCGGTGATGCCGACCGGTTTACAACGGACTTATCCGAATCTCGTGACTCAAGAAGGTGTTCGCGGTCAGGAGTGGAATGCCTGGAGCGAAGATGGCGGAAGTCCCTGCGAGCATGTAACGGTGTTGCCCTACACCCGTATCTTGGCAGGTCCGGTGGATTATACGCCGGGGGTCTTTAAGTTCGAGAATCCGGTTATTCCGACCACACGTGTTCACTCGACATTGATGAACCAGTTGGGGTTATTTGTCTGCTTCTACAGTCCCTTGCAGATGGCTTGCGATCTGCCGGAACACTATATGGAACACGCTGATGCATTCAAGTTTATCGAAGATGTTCCCTGCGATTGGGAGAAATCCATCTTGGTAGATGGTGCGATTGGTGATTTCTGCATTTTTGCCCGTCAAGGTCGCGGCACAAGTGATTGGTATATAGGTGGTATCACGGATGAGGAAGCGCGCAAAGCAGTCGTGCCGCTGAATATGTTAGAAAAAGGTAAAACATACACGCTGACACTTTATCGCGATGGAGAAGATGCGGATTGGGAGTCGCGCTCATACGCGTATAAAATAGAAGAGAAAGAAGTGACCAGTGCTGATACCATCCAAGTCGTTATGGCAAAAGGCGGTGGATTTGCCGCTAAACTAATTGAGATTGCTTACTGATGTATACTGTCGGTTTCGATGAGCACCCGATCAGCACCCGATCAGCACCCGATGAGCACCCGATCAGCACCCGATGAGCACCAGATGCAGATACGGCGCAATAAGTAAGAACAATACGATACAATAAATAAGTACTATACAATAATACTATAAATACTATACTAATTAACCTAATTAAAGAATCATGAAACGAAAGATTCTCATTGTACCACTTCTCTTAGTAGGCATGTTGCTAAATGCCCAAGTGGAGACCTTTCACGGGGTGATTACCGACATGAACGGAGAAAGTTTAATCGGTGCTTCGGTTGTAGTACAAGGTACGAGTAACGGAACAGTAACCGATTTTGATGGTAATTACGAAATTAGCTGTGCGGCAGGAACCCTATTGGAGTTCTCCTATATCGGCTATAAGACTCAAGTGTTGCCCGCTGCGCACAACATGCATGTCAGCCTCTTTGAAGACAGCGAAGAGTTGAGTGAAGTAGTTGTCGTGGGATATGGTAGTTTAAGTAAAAAAGAGGTCAGTTCCTCTGTTGTACAAGTGAGTCGTGAAGACTTTAACCAAGGCGCGGTATCAGATGCTATGGGTTTAGTAGCCGGTAAGATAGCCGGTTTGAACGTGAGTAGTGTAGCGGATGCCAATCCTAACTCGATGTCCTCGTTACAGGTTCGTGGCGCAACATCGTTGTACGCTTCCAATGAGCCGTTAGTCGTGATAGACGGTATCGCCGGTGGTGATTTGAGAACCATTGCTTCTCAAGATGTTGAGTCCATCACCGTTCTAAAAGACGCTGCATCAGCCGCCATCTATGGTACCCGCGGTGCAAACGGTGTTATCTTGATTACGACAAAGAAAGGTTCCGGCGAAGAAGGTAAGGTTGTGGTAACCTATGACGGTTACGGGGCAATGAACATCGCTTTGCCACATGCGGAAGTGCTTAGTCCGGAAGAGTTCCGTCGTTCACATAGACGCTCGGATTACGGTGCATCAACGGACTGGTATTCCTTGCTGACCAACAAAGTGGGTTATAGTACCAATCATTATATTTCCATGGACTCAAAGACTAAGACGGGTTATTATGGTGCGAGCATCAGCTATAAACGCGGTAACGGTTTGGATATCAAGTCCGGCAGAGAGGAGTTCGGCGGTCGTTTCTCCATGGAGCAATATGTATTGGATCGCCGGTTACAACTATCGTCCTCATTGACGGCACGAAAGGTACATGAGGAATGGGGCAACGACGGTTTATTGGAACAAGCGCTGACGATGAACCCGACGATTCCTGTCTATAATGCAGACGGCACATACTATCAGCCTAATTCACCGACGGGCGCAAGCAACCCTGTTAACGAGATGAAAAATATCGTCAATAATGGCGACAGATGGTATGTAATGGGCAATGCCGATTTGAAGTGGAATATCCTCCGGTTAGAGGAACATAATTTATCCACCCAAGTCAGCTACGCGATACAATACAATGATTTAAAGTCTCATTACTACGCGCCTTCAACCACAGCCGCGTCCTATTGGGGCGGTTACAAGGGCGAAGCGCATATTGAGTATCAGCGTTATATGACCAACCGCATCGAATGGTTAGGCAACTACCAGATGCAGATTGGGGAGCATGATTTCAAGGCGATGGTCGGTTATTCCTGGGAGCGTTACACGAATGAAGGTAACTACCAGATGAACCGCGATTTCGATTACGACCAACTTTCCTATCACGGTATCAGCAATGGTACCTGGCTTAAAGACGGTAAGGCGCAAATGTGGGCATCCAAGTCCGAAAGTACTTTAGCAGGCGTGTTTGCGCGTGTCAACTATAACTGGCGTAGCATGTTGTTTGTATCCGCCAGTATTCGGTATGAAGGAAGTTCCAAGTTCGGTAAGAACCATAAATGGGGTGCATTCCCGTCCGTGAGTGCGGCATGGGAAATGATGGAGGCGTCCTTTATGAGCCCTGCTAAGAGCGTTGTAAACAGCTTAAAGCCCCGTATATCATACGGTGTGACGGGTCGTAGTGATTTTGCGCCGTATCAATCAGCTCCTTCCTATATCGGTAGCGGAAGTTCCTTTATTGACGGCAAATGGGTGAACGGCTACATGATTGCGTCCAACGCCAATCCGGATTTACGCTGGGAAAGGTCAAGTTCGTTGAATGTGGGTGTGGATTTTGCCTTACTGAGTTCATCGTTAAGGGGTTATGTAGAGTTTTTTGACCGTCGTTCACCCGACTTGCTCTATAACTACAATGCCCCTCAACCGCCCTACATGTACCCGAAGATATTGGTGAATGTCGGAACGACCAAGAATATCGGTGTGGAGGTTTCCATCGATTATGATGTTTTCCGCAACAAGGCAGTTAACTGGACAACAGGCATCAATTATTCCTACGGAACAACACGGTTAGAGAAGATTTCATCGGACTTATACCAAGCACCTTATATTGAGTTATACCAAAAGCCGGGTGTCGGTTCAAACGAGTATTTCTTCCGCGTAGAGGAGAATCAGAAGTTAGGTCAGTTCTATGGTTATCAGTACGCCGGCACATTAGACGGTATGATGTTGGTATATGACAAGAACGGGAATGCCATTCCTGTAGGCGATGCCGACGCTTCGGACAAGCGCTATATCGGTAATGGTATGCCGGAGCATTTCTTGTCCTGGAATAACAGTTTGAGGTGGAAGGCATTTGATTTGAGTCTGCAATTCCGCGGTGCCTTTGCTTTTGAGATATTCAACATGCGTCGTTACGGTATGGGTCTGTCGGGTTCCGGCTCGGATAACGTGCTTAGGAGCGCCTACTTAGAGGACGCAGCGACAACACAAGGCGGTGGTGTAATCAGCAGTTTCTTCTTGGAACGAGGTGATTATTTCAAATTGGACAACATTACCTTAGGATATACTTTTACCCCGAAGGAGCGCAAATTATTAGAGTCCTTACGGGTGAGTCTGACGGCGAAAAATGTCTTTACATTGACCGGTTATAAGGGGAATGATCCCTCTATAGTACCTTCAACGGGTCTGACCCCCGGAGTTGATGTAGCGACAGCTTACCCCAATGCGACTCAACTTTCCTTAGGAGTTACATTAAAGATACACTAATGTTAAACATAAACGGTAAAGGTATAAAGTTATGAAAACCATATTTAGAATAGCAATTATCTTACTATTGCCGATATTTATGACCGGTTGCTTTAATTTGGAGGAGAAGATGTATGATCGCATCAATGCCGCAGATTTCTACCAAAACGAGCGGAGCATCCAGAGTTCCATAGCAGCCATATATGACAAGGCGGCACATAGTTATCACGAGTATTTCTTCTACCTGCAGGAATTCAGTGCCGACCAAGTAGCCTGGCGTAGTTGGAACGGCGGCGGTTGGGGTTACGACGAAGGCGATAAGTTCGTTATTTCCACACAGAGCTGGACGCCGGAAGCAACCATTATCCGTCAAGCTTGGGAGAACGCTTGGATGACCATCGGTATGTGCAATCAACTGCTGGTTGATATCAGTAAACTCAACGCTACTGATTTAGGTATGACGGATGAAAAATTACAGGCATACGTCTCCGAAATCCGCACGTTACGCGCTTGGGCGTACTATAATATATACGAGATATGGGGCGGTGCATTGCCCTTGAACACGGGTGCGTCTTCCGCCGATACCCCTCTTCCTCCTTCGGCTTCAGCAGCCAATGGTTTTGAAGACGGCTGCCGCGTAATCTATAATTTCATCTGTCAAGAGTTAGACGAAAGTTACCCTAATCTGCCCATTGAGACGGGTGACAACGCTACGCGTAACCGCATGAACCAAGGTGTTAACCGCATATTGAAGGCTCGTATGTTACTCAATGCCAATATATTCATCGGCGAAGAACATTTTGAAGAATGTGAGATATTGTGCAAGGAGATTATCGGAGGAACTTATGGCACCTATAGTCTGGCACAAGATTATCGCGATATTTATTCTCTGACCAACACGAGTTGCCCCGAAGTGGTATTCGCCATGCCGGAAGAAGTGGGGCACCTCAACACGGGTTGGATGAGGGACATGCCATTCTTGCCCTACAACTACCAAGAGTACTTCGGCGCCAGTTATGACCAATCGGGTTGGAACTGCGTTATATTGACTCCATCTTGGGACAACTCGGGCAACAAGCGTCCTAATGGCGGCACAAGCAATCCTCGCTCCTTCTTGACCTATTATGGCGATAAGTTAGGTGCTGTATATGAGCGATTTGACGACCGCGACATCCGCAAGCAGAACTATGTTGTTAAAGAAGACGGGAGTTATGAGGGCATGTTCCTAATCGGTGAGATGCGCGCTAATTTCGGCAAAGGCGCTACGATTAAAGCAGACGCTGAGCGTGACGGCGAGCCGCTGGTCTATGTAGATCAAGTGGGTACTTTCCTTAACCGCGGTCGCAACTTGGAAGATGTGATGTCACCTCGCTGGGGTGAGACTAATTCGGGTGTACGTCTCGTGCGTTATCCGATTATGCCGGAGCAAATGGGTCAAGATTTCCAAAACATTGACGAAGTGGAGTTCCGCATGGCTGAAGTCTACTACATGGTAGCCGAGTGCGAGATGCGTAAAGGCAATTCCGGCGTCGCCAAGAACTATGTAGATGAAGTTCGCAAACGTTATTTCACCGACCAATCGGCACTATCTATTCCCGGTCCCGGTTTCACAGCTTTCGATATGGATTGGATGCTCTCGGAGTGGGGCAAAGAATATATCTCGGAAGGCAGACGCCGTCGTACCGATTTAAGGCGTTTTGATAAGTTTACACAAGGTCAGTGGTGGTTCTTCGGACGCGCCATGGAGAATGGTGTACAATTACCTGCCAAGCGCGAAAGTAAGTATGAATGGTTCCCGCTCCCGTCCACGGCTCTGACCGTTAACCCCGGGCTAAAACAAAACCCGAATTATTAAGTTGATGGTGTTTTATTTCCAGGAAACCAGGTGACCAGGATACCGGGAGACCGGGATACCAGGAGACCAAGTCGCCATCATAATGAAAGAAAAAAGAAAAACGATATGAAATCAATTTTGCATAAATTATCCATCGCGGGTGCTATGTTATGCGCATTGTCCCTTTGCACCTTCGTCAGCTGCCAGCGCCAAGAGATTGTTTTCCCTATTGAGGAACATCAGTTTGCAGAGAAAGCCGGTTATATCCTTATTGAGGTCATTGCCCCTAACGAGACCGCAACGGGCAAAGATATTCTGTACATCACCGGTCCTTTTTCAGGCGGTAAGTTATTGGAGTTAACCGCTGCGGAATACATGGACTATAAGTATGGTATTTACTTAGACCCCGCCACTTTTGTGGGCGGCAAGAGTCTTGCAGACGGTTATCAGTTCCGCAGCAAGTTATCGGGTTTAGAGATGTCGTCCCGCACCGACACAGTACATCACTATGAGAATGCCGAAGCCGGCGGACGATTAGATATCTCACTCGTCCACTGGGAGATGTTCTACAACGACCATAACGGTTACGTCGTATATGTAGAGAACAACAGCACCTGGAAAGATATGGCTCTCTACGCATGGAGCAATGACGGTCCTGAGATTTTAGGTTCATGGCCGGGCATTACTGCTACGGGGACAGAGACCATCGACGGGATTGAGTATATCTATTTCGACCTACAGAGTGAGAATACCGGCAAGACCTATAATCTCATCCTCAATGATAATCAAACCGATGGCAACCAAAAGGATGCTATAAGCAATTTCGAGATAACCCGTGATATCTATTTCGACCTAAGCGATGATGCTTGCAAGGAGAAAGGTGTAGCCGCCGGCTATAAGTTGTATGTACTCAATCACACCGGTTGGTTGGGGATGAGCCTCTATGTATGGGGAGACGGAGAATATATGGGCGGTTGGCCAGGCTCCAAGCCTCTCCGTTCTACGGTTGAAGTAGCAGGTAACAATTATCTCGTATATGAGTTTCCGGTGACTGCCAACGGCAAAAACGTCAACCTCATCTTCAATGATGGCAATAATGAGAAAACTAAGCCCGAAAGCATAGCTCTGAAGTTGGATAAGAGTTACTATATACAGGTCGTTGTGGACGGAGGTCCAAAGATTATTGATCCCGAAGGTGAGATTATCAAGCCTGACCTGCCGGAAGGCAATATGGTTATCCGTGCCAACAAACCTGATGCGTGGGAAAACCTCTACATCTACTCCTCCGGTTTTACCAATGACTGGCCGGGTTCGTTGATGGAGAGTGAAGGTGACGGCAACTACCGTTTTGAGTTGCCTCGAGGGGCATCTTTCGTGTTCAACTCCGCACCTATCGGTAACCAAACCTCAACAATTCAAGGAATTAAAGATGATGCTTGTTTCCAAATAGAGAATAATGGTACTTACCAAAAAACAGACTGTGAATAGTATGAAAAATGTTATTCGTCAAACGAAGTATTTTTTCGTTGTGGTTATGGTAGTTTTTTTTGCTGCCTGCCAGCCCAATGAGTTGCCCCAACCGAGTGAGATTGGCAATGCCACGACATATGATGTCGATAACACCGCCGCATCGGGCAAAGGCGACCGTGTCATCTATGAGCTCAACCTCTATAACTTTACGTCAGCCGGTACCTTTACCGCAGCCGAAAGTGAGCTAAATCGCCTTCATACGCTCGGTGTCGATATTGTTTGGCTTATGCCGATTCAGCCCCGCGGCGAGGGCGATGCGTCTATGGGTATCAGTAAGATAGGCTCATTAGGCAGTCCCTACTCCATTCGCGATTATGTATCCGTCAATCCCGACCACGGGACGACAGCGGATATGAAACACTTTGTCGATGCAGCGCATGCTTTAGGCATGGAGGTTTGGATGGACTGGGTGCCTAATCATACTGCGCCGGATAATGTGTGGGTCAACGAGCACCCGGAGTATTATGTGCTTGAGAACGGCAAGCCCAAGACGGTACGCTATCCCAATAACTCTAACCGCTATAACGACGTCTGCCAACTCAATTTCAAAAACCCCGATATGGTCAATGCCATGATTGAGGCTATGTGCTATTGGGTTAGCAATACAGGTATAGACGGCTACCGTGTCGATTTTGTGTCATCGCCCGTTATCGGGAACGATTTCTGGGATCAATGTATCGGTAAGTTACGTCAACTCAAGCCCGATATTGCGCTTATGGGTGAGGCGGATTTCGATACAGATGAGAATAACCACCTCTTTAATGCCGGTGCAGCAGATGGAGGTTTCGACTATGACTACGCATGGGCATTTAATGACAATGTCAAAGGCTTCGGCACCTCCCGCAATGTAGCTACGCTGCTGACCGCCTGCCGCACATTGGTTGATAACCAGCATTATGCTCAGATGGACCGAATGGTATATCTAACCAATCATGATGATGGCGAGTTGGATAACGGCAAAGTCAAGACTCCCCACTACATTCTCGCTTTAGGAGACAACTTAGCCCCGCTGACGGTGTTGGAGTTCACGTTCTACGGTATGCCTCTGCTCTTTAACGGGCAGGAAATAGGTTACCCCACTTTGCCGGATAACTTCAACCGCACGCCGATTGATTGGACGAATCGCAATGCGAAGATTGAGCATACCATCCGCACCTTGGTAGCATTACGGCACAGTTATCCGTGTTTCCACGGCGGTACGGCTGCCGAAAGACCGGTTACCACGTTCTTGCAGACCTCAGCGGCAGAGCAGAACACAACGATTGCCTACACAAAGGAGAAAAACGGTCAGAAAGCATTGGTGGTGCTCAATTTCTCCCGCGCACAGACTGTTACCATCTTCAAGTGCCCGGAAGGCAATGCCACCCTGCTATTGGACAGTCGCACGATTGCTAATGGTCCGACCAAAGCTCCCGCCGTGCTTCGCGGTCAATACCCCGGAACGGTCACTATTGATATGGAAGGAAAAGGATATGCCGTCTTTATGATGGATTAATAAACAATATTAACATTTAAATTTATGTATTATGAAAAAGCTTTACTTTTCGTTAATGCTGTTATTTGGTCTTTTGGCCATTAACATGAATGCCCAATCCACGCGTACAATTTATTTAGATGCTACTCTTTGGGCAGCTGATGACCCTGTCTTCATGGTTCATGTATGGAACACCGGTGATGAAGACGCAGCCGACTACACTTTTGAGGCAGTTACTGATGCCGCAAACATTTATTCTGCCGAAATCCGCGATGACGCAGCCCATGCTATCTTCGTGCGCAAGAATCCTGAAGGTGATATGTCCGTTATCTGGAACGATGCCTGGAATCGTGCGTACACAGATATTCCCGCCGACAAAAACCTCTTTACCGTCACTGCATGGGAAGGCGGTGATGCAGAAAATCCCTGCATTGGTGAGTGGTCTCAGTACGGCGAAGAAACTATTGTGCCGCAGCCAGAGGAAGGCGACAAAGTGATTGTTAAGGTACTGAAACCCGAGACATGGGACGTTATCTATGCCTATGAGTGGGCTGATGGAAAACAAGATGTCAATCTTTTAGGTGCATGGCCCGGTGCACAGTTACAAGACCTCGGTAACGGCTGGTATGGTTTAGCCGTACTGGCAGAGGCTAATCTCATTCTCAATAACGGAGGCAGTGGCGAACAAGCAAATGACTATTACATTACCGCTGCTGTATGTCTTGAGGGTGTTGCCGACAGACAAGATGTAACAGTTTCTACCAATTGCGCCGATGTACCAGATCCCCAAGAAGGTGTTATTCCGGAGCCGCAACCCGTTAATGATGTGGATATCAAAGTACGCAAATTAGACACTTGGAGCACCATGAACATTTGGGCATGGGGCAGTGCAGATGCTACCTTTATGGCTCAGTTTACCGCATGGCCCGGTGTAGCTATGCAAGACCTCGGTGATGGCTGGTATGGTTTCACCGTTAAATCCGATGCTTGGTTCATCGTCAATAACGGCGACGGTTCAGAACAGACACAAGCAGCCCAAGCTACAGAAGAAGGTTGCTATGAGGTTGGCACCGATAAGAACGGAGAAGGACATTATGCCATTAATAGCGCAACATGTCCCAGTGAGGCTTCTGCTATTGAATCAGTCATTGCCGATGATAGCAAGAAAGCTGTTAAACGCATTATGGAGGGTCAAATCGTTCTCATCCGTGACGGTAAGGTTTATAACGCTCTTGGCGTGCAGATGAAATAATTACGAATTAGCAATTACGAATTATGATTAAACGGTTGTGCATTTTACTATGTGTTGTATGCAGTATGTGCGGAGCACATGCTGAGACATACCACTTCTATATTGATGATCAAACAGGCTGGGGAGATCAGTTTGCCCTCTATGTATGGGGAGACGCTGAGTTATACGGCGGTTGGCCCGGTCAAGTCAATCCTCAAGCGACCATCATCAGCGGTGTGTACTACAAAGTATATAGTTACAACGCACAACCAGGCAGTGAGGTGAACTATCATCTTATTGCCAATAACAACGGCAATAGTAGTACGCAACTTGCAGATTTTGATGTCAGTGAGGTGCGCGATTACTATTTCCGCGCTACAACAAGCGGCATGGTGGAGGTGGAGGCTCCTCTCCCCTCCTCCATGACAGCCGGAACGCTCAGGGTTGATTATACGACACCTATCTCTGCCAATAACCGCGTTATCTACGAGCTTAATCTCTACGATTTTACCTCGGCAGGTACGCTTGCTGCCGCAGAAGCACGGTTAGATTACTTGGATAAATTAGGCATTGACATTATCTGGTTAATGCCGATTTATCCTCGTAGTGTAGAGGGCAAGATTGGTTCACTCGGCAGCCCATATGCCGCTCGGGATTTTCGCGCAGTCAATCCTGCTCACGGCTCAATGGCAGATTTGCAGTCCTTTGTCCAAGCAGCTCACCAACGGGGTATGTCTGTATGGTTAGACTGGGTGCCTAACCACACGGGACTTGACCATGTATGGGTCAGTTCCCATCCCGAATACTATGTATGGGAGAACGGTGCTATCGTCCATCCTAATGGGTATGGTGATGTGTATCAGCTTAATTACAACTCCTCCGCCCTTTGTTCGGAGATGACCAATGCTATGCTCTATTGGGTCAATGAGGCGGATATCGACGGTTTTAGATGCGACTATGTCTCGTCTAACGCAATCCCTGTTTCCTATTGGCAGACCGCCATTCCTGCCCTGCAGAACAACAACCACAACAAGCGCGTTGAGATGCTCGGCGAAGCGGATTTCACTGAGGCGGCGCAACGGGGGAGACTATTTCAGGCAGGTTTTGACTTTGACTTTGCTTGGGGGTATGCTGACGGGCTTAAGTCAGTCGGAACCGGTACCTCGGCAGCCAATGCGCGTAATGCCGCACAGAGTTTACTCTCGGTACTTAATAACTCCTATGGCTCAATGAGCCGTATGTCCTATATCACCAACCATGACGATATAGGTAATAACTTTTCGTCGAACTACATGACCCAGTGCGGAACAAATGTCCTGCCGCTAACCGTCATGTACTTTACTTTCTTCGGTATGCCGCTAATCTATAACGGACAAGAGATAGGCTACCGCAATATCCTCAATTATTTCAATCGGAACACCGCTATCTCATCGGTAAGTCCAAATATCGTTACGCAAAACACATTTCGCGCTTTAGTCGCTTTAAAGCATACCCTACCCGCTTTGGCAGACGGCGATGCTACTCATAGAGCATCAACACGGCTTTTGACGACCAATAACGCCTCCGTCATTGCTTTTGAGAAGAGTAAGAACGGCAATTCGGTTGTCGTTGTACTTTCCCTGAGTGACAGAGCTATAGATGTGACGATAACGGGACTCGCCTCAGGCGATTACTACCGTGTATTGGACAGCGAAACAATATCTTCAGGTTTTGCAGCGCCGACATGCTATCTCGCCTCACCGGCGACTATCCACCTCCCAGCCAAGGGATATCATATCTATACCAGCGGGGGAATCGAGAATATCCTAAACCCTAACCAAAATGCCACTGCATTAGAAACACTATCCGGTGCGAGTCAACCTCGCGCGCACAAATATATACAAGACGGGCAACTCTTTATAAAGCGGGAAGGGAAAAACTATACCATTTTAGGCACAAGATGCCACTAATCAAGAATGAGAGTTTTACTTGACTAAAACGTAAAAAAAATATCGGTGATGAGTCAGCGATGTCGGCTGTGTCTTTCGATGAGCACCCGACAGCACCCGATCAGCACCCGATCAGCACCCGATCAGCACCCGATCAGCACCCGATGCGGATACGGCGCACGTATTATTGTTCGCCCGAAAGGCTATTTACGAATCAGAGTCAGGAGTCAACGCCCAAGGGGCTACTACAATGTAATGGTAAAAAGACGAATTACAAAAACATCGGGAAGCTTCTCAGCTTCCCGATGCCATAAACCTAAACCTTAACTATGAAAAATGAAAATTTTTTTTCGGTTGCAAAATTACTACTATTTTGTGACAATTCCAAATTTAATTTACTTTTTAGGCCAAAAAACCGTTTTTGCCCACAAAAACAGTCTTTTTTCGGGTAATTTCGCATAAATATTTGCATAGATTGAAAAAAAGCCGTACCTTTGCACATGAAAAAAACACATATGAAATTCAAACCTATTGTACTTGCAATCCTTTTCGTTATAGGATTGGTCAACGAGAGTTGCCAGACCAATGCCCCAAGTAATGAACAGCCCACTCAATCTACCGATACCATAACAAATATGCAACCGGTAGAGCCGGTTGGTGAGGGGCAAGCAATTGTACTACCTACTTATCCCGGGGGAGCAGCCGCATTGCAGCAGTTTTTAGCTGCTACTATCAGGTACCCCATCATTGCGCAAGAGAATGGTATTGAGGGCGTTGTAGTCGTCCAGTTTGACATTGATGTGGATGGGTCGGTAACGAATGTCGTAGTTGTCCAAAGTAGCGGAGACGTGTCTTTAGACAAAGAGGCGGTACGCGTGATAAGTGCCCTGCCAAAGTGGAATCCCGGAACAGTAGATGGGCAACCCGCCAAGTTTAGATATCAAATACCGATAACCTTTAGGCTATAAAGTTGAAAGCGAATTATTGCTCAATGGTGACGCGCATTGCAGTTCATGGTGAAAAGTAAAAAGTCGAAAGCCGAGAGTCCGCTATTAGCGGGCTTTTGTGTCTAATATGACAAAATATTGCAAAAATATTTGCATATGTCAAAAATAAGTTGTATATTTGCGCGCTCAAACTGCCGTAGCGGCCTACGTGACACAGGTATCGAAAGTCAAAAGTCGAAAGTCGAAAGCAAAAAGTCGAAAGCAAAAAAGTAATAAATAATATAAAAATATGAAGAAGACATTATTGGTAAGTTTAGCAACCATGTTGGTTTTAGGACTTAATGCCCAAGAGGACCAAGTGTTAATGACCATTGACGGCGAGCCCGTCTTTCTGAGCGAATTTGAGTACATCTTCAGCAAGAATGATGTCGGCGCTGCCGTGGCGGCAGACCAGGCGTCTATGCAGTCGACCTCGGAGTCAGCGGGGGCAATAGCCGATGCGTCTAAGCAAGCGGCCGAGCAAAGCAAGCGCAAAAAAGAGTATCTCGAACTCTTCACTAATTTCAAGCTCAAGGTGCACGAGGCAGAAGTTCTCGGTTATGACACCACTGAGAGCTTCCGCAAGGAGTTTGAGCAATACCGCTCGCAAGCTACTCCCAAGTACATGACCGACAGTGCGGCTATTGACAGTTTGATTCGCATGAGTTATGCACATATGGCATTGGACCGCCGTGCGGCACACATCGTTGTGGCATGCAACAAAGACGCGTCCGACAGTCTTCGCGAGGCGCAATTAGCTAAGATTAACAGCATTAAAGCGCAAGCTAATAAGGACAATTTCTTTGAGTTGGCTAAGCAATACAGCGAAGACCCTTCCATCGCACAAAACGGCGGCGAGTTAGGCTGGATTGTGCCGTTCCGCTATGTCTATAGTTTTGAGGAAGCGGTGTATAACACCCCCGTGGGCGAAGTGAGCGAAGTATTCCGCAGCCCCTTCGGCTACCATATTGCCCTCGTTGAAGAGGAGCGGGCTCATAAGGATGTTCGCGCGTCCCATATCATGAAGATGGTGCGCGGCAATGATCCGCAAGTCGATGCGCAAGCAAAAGCCATCATGGACTCTATTTACGACGTGTTAAGCGGTAAAGATGCCAAAGAGGCCTTTGCCCCCATGGCACGCGAAATGAGCGACGACAAAGGTAGTGCCATGAACGGCGGTGACCTCGGTTATTTCGGTAAAGGCATGATGGTGAAGGACTTTGAGGACGTCGCTTTTGAACTCCCCGTGGGCGCAATCAGTAAGCCTTTCCGCTCGACTTATGGCTGGCACATTATTTATAAGGAGGATGAACGTGGTATTCAACCCCTCGACAGCCTCTACAAGACGATTAGTCGCAATGTTCAACGCGATGAGCGTTTTAAGGAGGCAGATAAGTCCTTCGTTCGCAAGACACGCGCGGAGTATAATCTGCCAGCTGAGATGAGCGATGAAGAGGTAAAGGCTTACGCTAATCAACACCTTGAGGAGAAATACCCTGAGTTCAAGAACCTTGTACGTGAATACCACGACGGAATCTTGCTCTTTGATGTCAGTCTGGAAGCCGTTTGGGACAAAGCCGCACAAGATGTAGCCGGTTTGCAAGACTGCTTCAACCGCCACAAGAAAGACTATAAGTGGGACGCAAAACGCTTCAAAGGCTACTACATCCAAGCCGCCGATAAGACCTCTCTGCAAGCTGCTAAGATGATTGTCAGCAACTGCATGAAACGCGAGCCAGACTCCATCCAAAGTTATATAAACCAACGCATCAATCAAGATGGCAAGACACTTGTCAAAATAAAACAAGGTCTATGGGAAAAAGGTCGCAATAAGGCTATTGACGTTCTCGCCTTCAAGGTCAAAGATACAGACTACCAACCGGCTACCGATTATCCGGAAGCAATAGTCATCGGTAAGATGCTCAGTAAGCCGGAGAGCTACGAGGATATGCGTTCGACCGTCACCACGCAATACCAAGATGAGTTAGAGAAAGCTTGGATAGAGGAACTCAAAAAGAAATATCCCGTCGAGTACAAACTCACTGATTTTTAGTCGAAAGCCGGCGTGACGCCGGTGTCGGGCGGCTGTGCAGCGTCTTAATCGAAAGTCGAAAGTTGAAAGTAATTCGTCATGAAACTCCGTAGTCTAATCATAGGCCTTTTAGCGGTTGCGGCAATCAATATCGCAGCCCACTTTGTGGTCTTACGATGGGATATGACGGAGGATAAGCGTTATAGTTTGAGCGAAAGCACAAAACAGATGCTCCATTCTTTAGATGAGCCACTCACCATAACGAGCCTCTTGAGCGGAGACCTCAATAGCGGTTTTCAGCGCTTACAGAAAGCAGAGCAAGAGATAGAACAGGAATTTAAGGTGCACAACGCCCAATGCCGACTGCAAGCGGATGAAGAACTTAGAGCGCGTCTTATTGAGGAAATGCGCTTGCGCCCGACCATCATTCACGAGCGTGAGAAGGACGGCAAGACCGCGCAGACAGAGGTTTATCCCTATGTCGTACTGAGTTATAAAGGTCGCCGTGCGGTACTGACGCTGCTCAGTAATAATCGCTCCCTCAGCGGCGAAGAGAACCTCAATAACTCCATTGCGGGACTCGAATACAGTTTTGCCGAAGGCTTGCACCAACTGCTTCAAGACAGTGTGAGCAAGATAGCCTTCCTCGAAGGGCACGGCGAGTTAGAGGAGCGCTATGTCTGGGATGCCGAGAGTCAGCTCAGCCAATATTTTACAGTAGAGCGTGGAGCTTTAGGCAATGACAGTGCTGCCATGACGGCACTTGACCCGTACAAAGTGGTTATTATTGCCGACCCGCAGGGTGCCTTCTCCGACACGGACAAGTTCATAATAGACCAGTATATTATGCGCGGCGGACGCGTGTTATGGCTCTTGAATGGTGTACAGTTCTCCACCGATGTACTAACGAGTGAAGGTTATACTCCCGCCATCGCCCTTGATTTAAGGTTAAGCGATATGCTTTTCCGCTACGGTGTACGAGTCAACCCTGCCTTAGTGCAAGACCAACAATGTCTGCCCGTTCCGGTGAATGTGTCCTCGGACCCGACTACGCCTAATTATCAGCCGTTACCGTGGTACTATGCTCCGCTACTGCTGACGAGTTACCAGTCTCCTATCACCCGTAACTGCATGCAGGTATCTGCAACCTTCGCTTCGCCCGTCGAAGCCGTGGGAGGCGAGGACGGCATACGGAAGAATATCCTGCTCGCGACCTCGACCGCATCACGCCTTATCGGCGTTCCGGCACAAGTGGATTTATCGGACATCAACCCCGACCTGACGACCTTCAAGTATAGTTACATTCCCGTAGCGATGAGTTTGGAAGGACAGTTTGAGTCTTTCTTCAAACACCGCATTGCACCCCTTCCTGCAGTTAAGCAAGATGTATCCCTGCCCACCAAGCAGGTGGTTATGGGTAGCGGTAGTATTATTCGCAACGAATGGCAACAAAACCAGCCTCTTCCCGCCGGCTACGACCGTTACAGCGGGATGCAGTTCGGCAACAGAGATGTCATTGTCAATGCCGTACTCTGGCTTGCGGATGATGAAGGACTTATGGATTTGAGAAAGAAAGAAGTAACCCTACGCCTCCTTAATGACCAAATAGCTCACAGCTATCGAACAGGCATACAGATTGCCACCATCGGAAGCCCAGTCGCTATTTTAGCACTAATCGCCTTAATCGTAGGTGTTGTACGCAAAAAAAGATATGAATAACAAATTAACTATAATGTTTGGGGTAATGACTTTATTATTGGCACTGCCCCTCAAAGCTCAAGACATTCCCGTCGAGACATTGATGGCGACATACCCTTTGGACACCATTGACGGGAAGATTTTTTACCGTTACCCTGTGGAAAAGAGCATAGGTCTCTATCGTGTGAGCAAGAACTTCGGGGTCAGTCAAGACGAAATCATGAAATACAACCCCTCCGTGGCTCAAACGGGTTTACGCTATGGAGAGACCGTTCTTCTCATCCCCGCAGGCGTAGCCATAGAACCGGCAACACCAAAGCGCAAGGATGCCGTCAAGGCAGCAAATCCGGCAGTTATGAAGCCAGTGATGGAGCCAAAATTCGAGAGTAAAAAAACCGGCGGACTATCTAAACGAACGGATAATATTCTTGAGCTCGGGATTATTGCGGTTGCACGGCAAGATACCATCACTTCTGCAGATACCCTTATGCGTTTAGACTCCATTATTCCCGTTGATCCTACTATTCTTGCCGACACCGTCATGTTTACAGGGCCGAAAGCCCGTAAGATAGCCCTCCTGCTGCCGCTGCATGCCAAAGCGGTGGAGCGCGACGATAACATGGATCGTTTCTTCGAGTATTACACCGGTACCTTGATGGCTCTTAATGATGTTCAGAGCGACTCGAATCGGTATGAGCTCTATGTATATGACACCGAGCGTAGCGTCAATGCTATCAAGAAACTACTTGCTGAAGGAGTATTGCGCGACATGGATGTTATCATGGGTCCGGCTTATCCGGCACAAGTGCTGGCGCTGAGCGATTCTCTCAAGAGTTATAAAGTGCCCGCTATCATCCCGTTTGTGGATCGCGTGGTAGGCTTAGAGACTAATCCGTACCTGCTTCAATTTAACGCTGCAGACACGCTCCGCGCACAACGATTAGCACAATATCTCGCCGAGCGGGGCGATATCAATATCGTGTTGCCGGATGCCAAAGAAGCAGATATTCCCCGCTCTGTACAAGCCATGAGGGAAGCCTTTAAGACATATGATTTACCCACCACCGCGATTTCTATTCACGACATAGTCAACGACTCATTGAGCCGTGCACTGAAAAGTGACAAGGAGAACTACTTGCTCTTCAACACCGAGAAATACACCAACCTCTCCGTCCTACTACCAATGATTCAGCGAGGCATAGCGGGTTATAATGTGACTTTAATCAGTCCCTACAGTTGGCAGAATGAGCATATAGCCATCCCGCAGCTCTTTACATCCTCTTTCAGCGCCGACAACGACAGCCTACTCAATGCCTATGAAGAGAAGTACAAAGCCCTCTACGGTTCTGAGCATGTAAGCACCTACCCGCGATACGATTTATTGGGATATGACATTATGAAGGAGATGGATGCATTTTGGCACGAAGAGGAGTTCCACGGTCTGCAATCCAACATCCACTATGAGCGTATAGACTCTATCGGCGGATACCAGAATACAGGTATTGAAGTAGTTAGAAAAGAATGAAACGATTACGGGTCATAGGTCTCTTGCTACTCGTGGCAGTTGCCGTAGCGGCACAACCACGCCTAAGGCAACCGGAGTTATATTTCGGTGTGCAGGCCGGTGTTAACGCAGCCGCTATGGATTTCTACCCGGCAGTGCCCCTCATGACCCCAATCACCCAAGCGGTAACACTCTCCCCCTTAGGCGGTTTTGTATTCCGCTATAGCGGACAGAAATGCTGCGCAGTGCAGGTCGAACTCAATTACATGCAGCGCGGCTGGGCGGAGAAAGGTACAGAGACCTCCAGCGGCACGGCTGTAGCCTACGCCCGACGGCTGCACTATATAGAGCTGCCGGTCTTAATGCACATCTATTTCGGCAAGAAAGTTGCACGAGGGTTCATTAACCTCGGTCCGCAGATAGGCTACTGCATCGCAGACGATAAAGGCACCGGAACGCGACAGACCGTCAGAGAGCAACAATATGCCGCCATTGACAATCGTTTCGACTGGGGCGTAACAGGCGGATTGGGTATGTCCTTTAGGACAATGAACGCGGGGTCCTACATGGTCGAAGCACGATTCGGGTATAGTTTCGGTACTATTTTCAGTTCCAACCTCACCGATTATTTCCAAAGCAGCCGTCCTATGAATCTCAGTATCCATGTAGGCTGGCTTTGGGAGTTTAAGAAAAAGTAAAAAGATATGAATAAGATTATTGCAATAGCCAATCAAAAAGGTGGTGTAGGCAAAACGACCACCTCCATTAACTTAGCCGCAGCGTTAGCCAAAGAGGGCAAGAAAGTCTTGTTGGTTGATGCCGATCCTCAAGCCAACGCCTCTTCCGGCTTAGGTATAGATATAGCAGCCGTCGATGCCACCATTTACGAGTGTCTCGTAAACAACATTGACCCGCACCAAGCCATTATGGCAACTGATGTGAAGAACCTCAGTCTCATACCGAGCCATATTGATTTGGTCGGTGCCGAAATAGAGATGCTCAATTTGGACAACCGCGAAGAGTTGATGAAACGTGTTTTACGCCCGTTGAGCGAGGAGTACGATTTCATTATTATAGACTGTTCTCCCTCATTGGGGCTTATCACCGTCAATGCGCTAACTGCAGCCGACTCGGTGATTATCCCTGTACAGTGTGAGTTTTTTGCCCTTGAAGGTATCGCCAAGTTGCTGAACACTATCAAGATTATTAAGTCCAAACTCAATCCAGCACTTAAGATTGAGGGCTTCTTGCTGACGATGTACGACTCTCGTTTACGCCTCTCCATGCAGGTATATGAAGAGGTCAAACGGCATTTCGGAGACTTGGTATTCAACTCCGTTATACGGCGCAATGTCCGCCTCTCGGAAGCGCCTTCCCACGGGCTTAGCGTACTCGATTACGAGCCGACCTCTCGTGGTGCTAAAGATTACCGAATGTTAGCTAAAGAATTATTGAGACGATGAAACATTCTACCGGCCTTGGGCGTGGCCTTGACGCCCTATTAGATACGACCCATGTGCAGACAGAGGGCTCCGGTTCTATTAACGAAGTGCCCTTACGCATGATTGTCGCCAATCCCGACCAACCCCGACGCAGTTTTGATGAAGACGCTTTGGCGGAATTAGCGGCATCTATACAGCAACATGGCGTTATCAGTCCTATCACGCTCCGCAAGAACGAAGACGGGACCTATATGATTATCGCCGGCGAAAGGCGTTTTCGTGCAGCGAAAGATGCCGGACTAACCACGATACCTGCCTACATCCGCACGGCGAAAGATGAACAAGTGCACGAGATGGCACTCATCGAAAATATCCAGCGCGAAGATCTGGACGCTATTGAGATTGCCCTCGCTTACCAACGACTGATGGAAGACTACCATCTCACCCAAGCCGAGTTAGCAGAGAAAGTGGGTAAGAAACGCGCCACAGTCGCCAATTACCTGCGTCTCATTCACCTTCCCGCAGAGGTGCAGTTGGGTATCAAAGAGCGCAAAATAGATATGGGTCACGCCCGCGCTCTATTAGCATGTTCAACAGCAGAGCAACAACTCTCCCTCTATGACCGTATTTTGCGCGAAGGGCTTTCGGTCCGCAAGGTGGAAGAACTCTCTCAAACCCATCCCTCGAAAGAGAGTTCCAAAGGTCACGCGCCGAAGAGCGAAGAAATTAAGCGGTTGGAGGCACAGTTAGCACAACACTTGGGCATGAAAGTGGCCATCAGTACCAATTCCGTGAAGATAATTTTCCACTCCCAAGAGGAATTAAAGAACTTAATTGAACATATTCGGTGAGTAACTTGCTGACCATATTAATAGCCGTCTTAGCCGGCGTGACGCCGGAGTTGTCGATGCCTCAGAGCACCGATAGCCAAGACTCCGTGCGTAGCAGCATAGTCTTGCCGGCAGACACAAGCGGTATCATCTATTACCAAGATCTCAACTGGAAGCCCACTCCCTCCCGCGCCGTGTGGTTAGGTATTCTCTTCCCCGGATTAGGGCAAATATACAATCGTTCGTACTGGAAATTACCGATTGTGTATGGCGGGTTGATGGGTTGCGCTTATGCCATTGCGTGGAACAACGGACGCTATCTTGCCTACCGACAAGCCTACATGGATATCAGCGCTGATGCAACCTTATCGACCGATCCGACGCGTTCTTATAATGCCATCTTAAAGGAAGGTTACACCGTCGCGACCATGGGCGGCAAAAGTACCTACACACAGACTCTCCGTGAGAACACCAATATCTACCACCGCTATCGCGACATCGGTATTGTTGTGGCAGTATTGGTCTATGCGCTCTCGGTAGTCGATGCCTTCGTGGATGCACAACTATTTGATTTTGATATATCCCCGGACTTAAGTATGCATGTTGAACCCGGGCTAAACTATGATTTATTCCAAAGCCGCAGTGCCGAGGTAAAATTAGCATTTACATTTTGACGATGACAACATTACTTTATATCCTTTTATTCCAAATCGCCCTCGCCAATCAGACACTATTGAGCGACTCTATACCGTCCGACACGTTGACATTAGACTCTATCCGTTCGGACTCGGTCATGGTAGATTCCGTGATGGTGGAAAATATTCTTTTGCCCACTGACACTTTAGCCTGCGCTACCGGTACAGGCGAAGCACCGCTGCCCGATAGCGTCTATATAGAGAGATTGCAAGCACTGCCCTGCGTGGTGGAATTGCCATATAACGAGGTTGTTCGAGCCTTCATCCTCCGCTATGTCCAACGCGCACCCAAACAGTTAGCTCGTCTGCAACGCAAAGCCGAGTACTATTTTCCGCTTTTTGATGACATATTTGCGCGCTACGACATGCCCTATGAGATTAAGTACCTCGCCGTGATTGAGTCTGCCCTCAATCCGCAAGCACGCTCTAAAATGGGGGCAGCAGGCCTCTGGCAATTTATGCCTTCGACCGGCAAGCTCTATGGTTTGGAGGTGAACTCGTTGATTGACGAACGAATGGATCCCGTTAAGTCCACCGAAGCCGCATGTCGTTACCTCACTTATCTTAAGCAAAGTTTAGGCGACTGGACTTTAGCGCTCGCAGCCTATAACTGCGGCTCCGGGAATGTTCGTAAAGCCATTGCGCGCTCCGGCGGGAAAAAGGACTTCTGGTCCATCTATCCTTTCCTACCCCGTGAGACAAGATCTTATGTGCCGATTTTCATTGCAGCATGTTATGCTATGAATTACGCCGATATGTACGGTATCTGTCCCGCTGCGGAGGAAATGACGGTAGATACCGATACCATCATGACGGCAGAGCGGCTACACCTAACCCAAATAAGTGAGATTTTAGGCATAGAACTCAACGAACTGCGTCGCCTAAATCCCCAATACGCACGAGACATCGTTCCCGGAGGAAAGATCTACGCTCTGTGTATTCCTACCGACTACACAGAAGCTTATATCACACATCACGATACTATCTATGCCCATAAACGGACACAGTTAGTCGAAAATCGCCGCGCGGAGATTGAACTGCTCCAAAAGACTTCCGTCAACGGGGCTTACTCCGTCAATGGTGTAACCTATTATAAGATAAAGAACGGAGATACCCTCTCGGGCATTGCCTCCAAGTTCCGGTGTTCCGTCAAACAACTCAAGACATGGAACGGACTTAAGTCTGACGCTATCCGTGCCGGTCACACCCTTAAGATACTACGCTAATGGCAGATAGTAAAATATATTACTCGATGCGCGAGGTGACCCGAGACTTAGGTCTGCCCGCCAGCACCTTGCGGTATTGGGAAAGCTGTTTTGAGCAACTATCTCCCCGTAAAGACGGGCATGGCAATCGTTATTACTCGTCCGATGATATTGCTACGATTCGCCAAATCCAGTATATCCGGGACGAATTACATATTACCCGCATTGTTGCCATACAAACCGAATTAGCAAAAGGCACCCGGCGCTCCGACATGCGCGAAAGAGTTGCCCATATATTAAATAAGGTCAGAAATGAACTATATGAAATCCGAGCGAACCTATGACTAAGACCATTAAACAAGCAATCATCGCCGGCGCAGGTCCTGCAGGATTAACTGCCGCCATTGAGTTTCAAAAAGGGACTGACATTCAGCCTATCGTGCTTGAGGCCACCGACCAAATCGGCGGTATCTCTCAGACTGTCCAATATCATGGCAACAGAATGGATATCGGCGGTCACCGTTTCTTCTCCAAAAGCGAGAGAGTCATGAAATGGTGGACAGAGCTCATGCCGGTACAGGGCAAAAACAGCAAGGACGATATCCTGTTAGGTCTTAACGACAAGCCGCTTGAGAAGGACGGACCGGACCCCGAAAAGACCGATAAGGTCATCCTTATCCGCCACCGAGTGAGCCGTATTTTCTTCTTGAGGAAGTTCTTCGATTATCCGATATCCATGAAGAAGGAAACCTTCCTCAACATGGGTTTTGTTCGCATGATGCGTGCCGGTTTCGGGTACCTTTGGTCCTGCGTGCATAAGCTGCCGGAGGATAGTCTGGAAAATTTCTATATCAACCGCTTCGGTCGCCCGCTATATGAACTTTTCTTTGAAGGTTATACCGAAAAAGTGTGGGGGGTTCACCCCTCTAAACTCGGTGCTGACTGGGGGAGCCAACGGGTGAAAGGACTATCCGTCCGCGCCGTGCTCAAAGATATGTTCAAGAAAGCCTTTGGCAAAAAGGATGACAAAACGGTTGAGACCTCTCTGATTGAGCAATTCATTTACCCCAAATTAGGTCCCGGTCAATTGTGGGAATTGGCAGCCGAGCAAGTCATTGCCAACGGCGGCAAAGTTCTCAAGCAGCACGAGGTTACCGGTGTGCATGTAGAAGGACATAAAGTCACCTCTGTGACCGTCAAGACCGGCACCGGGCTCCAGACACTACCCTGCGATTATTTTCTCTCCACGATGCCCATCAAAGACCTTATTGCCGCCATTGACGGCATAGAGGTGCCCGATAAGGTGAAAGAGATTGCTGCCACACTGCCGTACCGCGATTTCATAACGGTCGGACTATGCGTCAAGAAACTCAAAATCAGCAATGAAACGCCTATCAAGACTTATCTCAATCGTGTACCTGATACGTGGATATATATTCAGGAGCGGGATGTCAAAATCGGGCGTCTGCAAATCTTTAACAACTGGTCGCCGTACCTCGTCAAAGACTATGAGAACAGCGTCTGGATTGGTCTTGAGTACTTCTGCACCGAGGGCGACGATATGTGGCAGATGGACAAAGAAAGTTTTATCGCCATGGCGATTGACGAATTGGTCAAGATTGATATCATTGACCGCGAGGATGTGCTTGACGCTACGCAAGTCAAAATCAAGAAAGCCTATCCTGCCTATTTCGGCTCGTACTACCAATTGGACGAGGTCAAAGCCTTCCTTGACACCATTGAGAACCTCTATTGCTTAGGGCGAAACGGTCAGCACCGCTACAACAATATGGATCACTCCATGCTGACCGCCATGGAATGTGTCGATGCTATCCAATCAGGTACTACCGACAAACAAGCTATTTGGAATGTTAACACAGAAACAGCATATCATGAAACCAAATCAAATTAAGTACATCATTTATCCGCTATTGATACTGGCGGCGTGGCTTTGGATGTCGATCTACACATTCAACGAGAAGCCGGACCTCAACGGTGATAACTTTTACTATTACATCTACGCGACCTCCTTGTCAGAGGGCAATGGCTATTGCGATTTAAGTGCCCCCGGCGCGCCTCCGACCGCCTCATGGCCTCCGGGCTATGCCCTCATGATGACCCCTTTACGATGGATTACCGATAGTGTAGTGGCGCAAAAATGGCTGAGCGAAATCTTTGTGCTTCTATCGCTTATTCTGCTCTATTTCACATTGATACGATTGGGTGCGCCAATGTCGTTAGCCTTTATTGGTGCCTTTGCCGGAGCGTTTATCCCACGCGTACTGCATTTCTCGACCATGATGATGTCTGAGACGGCGTTCATGTTCACCTCCCTCTGCGTCATTTATTGTTTGGCGCGAATGAGTGAGTCAGAAGACCATTGGCTCGCCGAGCTCAAAAGACCTTGGTTGTACCTCATGATTGCCGCCTTGGTGCTCAATTATCATGTCCGTACGCAAGGCTTAGCGCTTATCGGGGCTGTTGTTTTAGCCCTGCTTATTCGCAAGCGTTGGGGAGCGCTCCTCACCACGATATGCGGCGTTATCGTCGGCTCGCTCCCCTGGATGATTCGCAATCATATCCTCGGTCTGAATGGTAACCGATATGTGGACCAAATGATGATGGCGAACGCTTTTCGCCCCGAGGAGGGGACCATTGGTTTAGGGGAGTTTGTATCCCGCTTTTTTGACCATGTCAGGATGCTGCTATTCAATGCCATACCGAACTCGGTCACCCCATTCTTCAACCTCAACCCCGATGCTCCTGAGTATGCCTTTTGGATTTATCTCGTGGGCGCTATCATGGTCACTCTCATGCTCTATGGTTGTTGGCAGATGGGTAAGCTGCGTTGGGTTATGATAGGTTATTTTGCAGCCTCAGTGGCTCTTATCGCCTCCTTCTCGTCCCCCAGTGGCAATCGCTACTTGACCGGTTTGCTACCTCTGCTGACGATGACACTCATGGTCGGGATATGGGCTGCACTGACTCAACTCATCCGGTTGAAGTGGCAGGATAAATCATTCCCCGCCCTTATATTAGGGCTGCTGATTCTGTTCGCTATACCGGGTCTTAAGGCAGAGCACCAGATGTCGCAGCAGAAATATCCGTTGCAGTACCGTCACTTCTTCCAAGCCGCAAAAGACCTCAAAAAGATAGCTCCCAAAGGAGCTGTAGTTGCTTCACGCAAGCCCCAGATGTTCTGGCTCTACAGCAACTTACCCGGCGTAGTCTATAAGTATAGTTTAGACCCGCAGGAAGTGCTGCAGGATTTGATTGCCAAGAAGGTGGATTATGTTATCTTAGATGCCTTAGGTTATAGCTCGACCTACCGTTACTTACTGCCAACCATCCAGCGATACCCGCAGTATTTCCCAATCATCAAGCACTACGAGGCTACGCACACCTACCTATTACAATTTACTGCCGTGGCGGCAGACCCGGTCGTCTGTGCAGCCGGCGTGACGCTGCGGAGCGAGGGGGCAGCTGCAGAGGCTGCAGTCCCGGCGACGCTACGGAGCAAGGGGGCAGTAGCCGTAAGGTGTGTGGATAAGCAAACAGATTGGAAAGAAGTACGATGAAAGCCCTACTGACCAAATTATTCATCAGCCCGACCACTAATCTGTGGTTGCAACTCCTTCGATATGGATTTGTCGGTGGAGTAGCCTTTGTCGCGGACTATGGTTCGCTATACTTGCTGACCGAAGTAGCTCATTTCCATTACCTCACCTCCGCCGCAGTCGCCTTTGTTATAGGTTTGACAGTGAATTACCTGCTGTCCATATCGTGGGTTTTTAAGAAAGAGCGTGTCACCAAGCCATGGATTGAATTTATGGTTTTTGCTACTATAGGTATTATCGGTTTAGGGCTGAACGAAGGCATTATGTACCTCTTCACGGAGTGCTTACAAGTGCATTATATGGTCTCTAAACTGATTTCAACGGGAGTGGTATTCTTTTGGAATTTCTTCGCCCGCAAATTACTACTATTCACTAAACATAAAGCAATATGATTGATCTCCACCGGGCAGTAGCCCCTTCTATTCTTTCTGCCGATTTTGGGCATTTGGCAGACGAAATCGAGATGTTGAACCGCTCGGAAGCCTCGCTCATTCATTGTGATGTGATGGACGGTGTGTTTGTGCCGAATCTATCGTTTGGTTTCCCTGTGCTGGAAGCCATTAGGCCTATTGCCAAGAAGCCATTGGATGTGCACCTGATGATTACTCATCCCGAGAGATATGTGGAACGATTTTGCGATGCGGGAGCATGGTCGGTCGGTTTTCACTTGGAGGCGGTGGACGACCCTCTTCCCATCTTGGAGCTTATCGAAGCCAAAGGTGTAAGGACGTGCCTTACCATCAATCCGGACATATCCCCCGAGCGGCTTTTGCCCTACCTGGATAAGGTCAATATGGTACTGTTGATGTCCGTCTTTGCGGGATTCGGCGGGCAGAAGTTTATCCCCGAGACGCTCGACAAAGTGCGTTATATCCGCACTGAGATTACCAAGCGTCAGCTGCCCACCTTGATTGAGGTCGATGGCGGCGTCAATATAGCTAACGCGCACCTCCTGTACGATGCGGGTGCGGATATTCTCGTAGCCGGCTCATCGGTTTTTCATGCCGCTCAGGCGGAACAAGCCATTATAGATATGAAACGATGAAAACCCTTCGCCTCTCGGAATTATGTGCGCTCATTGAAGACACGCTCTCAATGGACCTGGCCGACCGTTATTGGGTTCGGGCAGAGATAGCGTCCCTCTCTCAAAGAGGGGGCCACGCCTATTTCGAGCTGGTTGAACCCGCTGGCGTGACGCCAGTGTCGGTCGGCTGTGCAGCTGCCGTGGCGGCAGACCCGGCGGCTGTGGAGCGGGGAGCGACGGAGCGGGGCAACGGGGGGCTTATCGCCAAAGTAAGGGCTACATGTTGGTCGAATATCTATAACATGCTAAAGCCCTATTTTGAGGAACAGTCAGGTTTACCGCTGCAAGTAGGCATGCAGGTTTTGCTTGCCGTCAGGGTCGATTTTCATGCAGTCTATGGGCTGAGCCTTCAGATTCTGGATATTGACCCCACTTTCACTATAGGCGATTTGGCCCGAGCGAGGCGTGAGACCATTGAGCGCCTCGAGCGTGAAGGTGTTATGGACCTTAACCGGTCATTGTCTCTACCGACTATCATAGAGAAGATAGCCGTTATTTCTTCGGCGCAAGCAGCGGGCTACGAAGATTTTGTGGAACAGCTCCGCCAAGGCGGCTTTCGGTTTGAGACGACCCTTTATCCCGCGATGATGCAAGGGCTCTATGCTCCTAAGTCCATTATTGCCGCCTTACGAGCTATCGATGCGGAACAGTACGATTGTGTCGTTATCCTGCGAGGAGGAGGTGCGATAACGGACCTCACCTGTTTTGACGACTACGACCTCGCCGCTCATTGCGCGCAGTATCCGATACCAATCTTGACCGGAATCGGACACACAAAAGATATATCCGTATTAGACATGGTTGCTTTTGCTGCTCTCAAAACTCCTACCGCTTTGGCACAATACTTCGTGGACGGACGAGCGGCTTTAGAGGCACAAATCAACGCACTTATCCAGCGTTTAACCGCCACGGCACAGAGACAACTGCTCATCCGGCGACACGCGGTCGAACTCTTGGAGCAACGCTTAACAAGCCTCTCGCCTGAAAGGATATTCAAACTCGGTTATTCCCTAACGACCCGAAACGGACAAATCCTGACCTCCGTCTCTCAAGTACGAAAAGGGGATATTATTGAAACACACCTCCGAGACGGCGTAATAACAACACAGACTATTTGATAATAAACTATATGAAACAGAAAATTGCAATTGTAGCCGGAGGCTTTTCCTCCGAGCATGATGTCTCTCTCAGGAGTGCTAAAGGTATCTATGATGCCTTGGACAAAGAACTATTTGACGCAACTGTTATTGAGTTACCCAAAGAGCATAATAAAGCCCTTTTAGCCGCCCGATTACACGACTTGCAGCACTATGACTACTGCTATATAACCATTCACGGCACGCCCGGCGAAAATGGCTTGTTACAAGGGTACTTGCAGATTTTGGGTATTCCCTTTAATTGCTGTTCCGTCCTGCCGGCTGCGCTCACTTTCAATAAATACGCATGTAACCACTACCTCTCAGCCTTTGGCATCAATATAGCTCACTCAATCTTACTGCGTGCCGATGAGCCACAGCCCTCGCCCGAAGAAATTGCGCAACAACTCGGTTTGCCCTGTTTCATCAAATCCAATGTCGGAGGCTCTTCTTTCGGCTGTACCAAGGTCAAAACATTGGAGGATATTCAACCAGCTATTGACAAAGCCTTTGCAGAAGGAGATGAGGTCATCTGCGAGCAACTCATGGTCGGGACCGAAGTCACTAATGGCTGTTATGCTACCCAAGAGGGCTTAGTGGCACTGCCCGTTACAGAGGTCGTCACTGCCAATGAGTTTTTCGACTACAACGCCAAATACAATGGTGAGGTTCAAGAGATTACACCTGCGCGCATACCCGACGCCATGCGAGACAGGATACAAGCCTTGACCAAGAAAATCTACCGCATACTCGGTGCTGCCGGCATTATCCGTATTGATTATATCTTAGAGAACAATGAGATTAGGCTCTTGGAAGTCAACACCACCCCCGGTATGACCCCCACCTCCTTCATTCCGCAGCAGATTGAAGCAGCCGGTTTGAACCTTACCGAGGTCCTCACCCAACTCATAAAAACAGCAAAATAACATAACCACTGCTATTAACCCAACGCAAACAATATGCTTAACTTTAACAAGAACTTTACAGAGGAATTAGAACGACTGGATTTCGCCAACAGGCCCCCTTTCGGGCTCTATGAACCCATAGACTATGTATTAGAAGGCGAAGGCAAGCGACTGCGTCCTAACCTGCTTATACTGTCCTACTTAGCCGCAGGAGGTAGTGAAGAACGCCTGGACGCAATCTTACCGGCCGCCTATGCCTTGGAATTTTTCCACAACTTCACCCTCCTCCACGATGATCTCATGGACCATTCCGACATGAGACGAGGCAGACCCTGTGTCCATGTACGTTGGAATGAGCAAACCGCCATTCTCTCCGGTGACCAGTTGCTCATCGAGGCGTATAAACAGTTGGAATCACTTCCGAAGGAACTTGTCCCGGATGCTTTAATTCTATTCAACACCATGGCTACGAAAGTCTGTGAAGGACAACAGATGGATATGGACTTTGAGCACACCCACCCTACCCTGCATGACTATGTCGATATGATAGAGGGCAAAACCGGTGCACTGATTAGTTGTGCTTGCGTCATGGGAGCCTACTTGGCACAACCGGAATCCATCTTAAGCGACGACTACCAAGCTTTCGGACAATTCGGCTATTGTCTCGGAACCGCCTTTCAGATCATGGATGATTACCTCGATTGCTTCGGTACCGAAGAGACATTGGGGAAACCTATCGGCGGGGATATCCGCGAACATAAAAAGACCTGGCTCTATCTCATGGCAGAGAAGCTATTGCAAGAAGGTAAAATCTTGGAGTTCCCCGACGCTTATGATATCTTGGACTCTGAGGATTATGATGCCGTTTGCCGATTGTACCGCACATTGGGCGTGGATAAAGCGGCGTTAGAGGTTGTCAAGGGTTATACCGACCAAGCCCTCCATGCTTTAGATACACTGCCAGCTGCCGTGGCGGCCGGCGTGACGCCGGTGTCGGTCGACGCTGCGGAGCAAGGGGCAGCTGCCACAGCGGAATTACGTGCTATGGCACAAAATCTGATAAATCGCAATAAATAACTAACTTTTACTTAAAATCATATGAAAAAATTACTTTTATTCGCAATCGCGCTCGTTTTGAGTTCCGCCATTGCTTCCGCCAAATGCGTAGTGACCATTGATGGTCCCGAAAAAGAGTACGTTGAACTTCGTTTAGAGAACAACACTAACCAAAAAGGACTCACCGCACGCCTGGTGTACCTCAAAAAGCAGAAAGACGATTATGTCGTTAAAGGCGATTACGGTACCGTTCCTTCATTGGGCATTGATGAAATCAAAAGTTTCAAAAGCGCCATTAAGAAAGGCTCTATCGTAGGTATTGAATTGCCTAAAGAAATGCCCTCTGACATCCAATGCTCTGTTGAATACCGGGACTATGCCAATGGCGATGTCGTTGTCTTACACCTCTACGAGAGAGGCACTGATTCACATGGATTTGTCTCTTTCTAATATCACCAAGTCCTATGCCTCGCGAGAGGTCTTGCATAACATCTCGCTCTCCGTTAAGGAGGGCGAGGTAGTCGGTTTGTTGGGTCCTAACGGAGCCGGCAAATCCACCCTCATGAAATGTATCCTCGGCACCGTCAATTACTCCGGTACTATTACTGCGCCGGCACGGCACGGTTTTCTACCCGAGAATAACCCGCTCTATCCCGACATGTATGTCCGCGAGTACTTGCATTTCATGGACAGTATTGATACGGCTACGGCCGATATCGAAACGATTATCAGCCGTGTCGGGCTCACGCCTGTTGCGTCCAAGCGTATCGGCGAATTGTCCAAAGGATACCGGCAACGTGTCGGTTTAGCCCAAGCGTTGCTCAATGACCCCCAATTGCTCATTTTGGACGAACCCACTACAGGTCTCGACCCGATTCAGCTTGAGCCCATACGCGCACTTATCCGCAAACTCGGGCAGGACAGGATTGTCCTCCTTTCTACCCATATCATGCAGGAGGTCACAGCCATGTGCACCAGGGTGGTTATTATCAACGATGGCAGAATACATCTCGACAAACCCATCGCCGCCATCCCCAACCTTGAACAACAATTTAACAACTTAACAATTAATGGAAGATTTTGACATCCGCCATGAGTCCTACCAAAAAGACTCCGATTTAGACCGTGCCTTACGCCCATTGTCCTTCACCGACTTCACGGGGCAAGCCAAAGTCGTTTCCAACCTCAAGATCTTTGTTGAAGCTGCACGCAGAAGACACGAGAATCTTGACCATGTTCTCCTCTTTGGACCTCCCGGACTCGGCAAAACGACACTCGCTAATATCATTGCCAATGAACTCGGTGTCGGCTTTAAGGTCACATCAGGACCGGTCCTTGATAAACCCGGGGACTTGGCAGGACTGCTTACTTCGCTCGAGACTAATGATGTCCTCTTTATTGACGAGATTCATCGCCTTTCACCAATCGTAGAGGAATACCTCTACTCTGCCATGGAGGACTTCCGCATCGATATCATGATTGATAAGGGGCCTTCTGCCCGAACGATACAGATTGACCTTAATCCTTTTACGCTCGTGGGAGCCACCACCCGCTCCGGATTATTGACCTCCCCCTTGCGCGCACGCTTTGGTATCAATTGCCACCTCGAGTACTACGATGCCGATGTTCTCACCACGATTGTTCAACGCTCTGCTAACATCCTCGGCGTTCCCTTCGCCGACAGTGCTCCCCTCGCAGAAATAGCCCGACGTTCACGCGGAACCCCCCGTATTGCCAATGCCCTACTGCGACGAGTAAGGGATTTCGCCGAAGTGAAAGGATCAGGTGTCATTGACCTTGAAATAGCACGATATGCACTTGAGGCACTCAATATTGACACCTTCGGTTTGGACGAGATTGACAATAAACTACTCAATACCATTATTGATAAGTTCAAGGGCGGTCCAGTCGGACTGACCACTATCGCTACAGCGATGGGAGAAGACCCCGGAACGATTGAGGATGTCTATGAACCTTACCTTATCAAGGAAGGCTTCCTCAAACGCACGCCGCGAGGCAGAGTCGCCACCGACCGTGCCTTTCAGCACCTACATAAACAACGCCCTTCAACCGATCTTCAACCATCACTCTTTTGATTTTAGCGACTGCACGCCCTGCGGGCTGTTGATAAGCCTAACGGCTGTTAATAACTGCGTGTTAGCAAGTAAATGTTGATAAACACTATGAATATTCAAACGACAGAATTGATACGTACGTCCGAGAGTTGGGACGGTGCGGAGTTGCCCGATTTTCCGGTAGGTAAGCCGGAGTTGCGGGTTATTCGATTGGACTTTCCTGTAGGTGCCAAGACCGGCTGGCATCACCATCCGGTAATCAACTACGGCATCGTCCAGCAAGGTGATCTGACTATCGTCTGCCAGGATGGCAGGGAGAAGACCTTTCACGAAGGCGAGGTGTTGGTAGAGGTTATCGGCACTATTCATCGCGGCGAAAACAGAGGTTCGAAGCCTGTTATTCTCAACATGTTCTACTTCTGTGCCCCCGGGCAGGAGGTGACTATCCAAAGTTAGCAGTTGATGGTTGAAAGAAAGAAAGAAAGAAGAGGCGCCGTTCCGGTGCCTCTTTTGCGGAGAAAGGGGGATTCGAACCCCCGGTACCCTTACGAGTACGACAGTTTAGCAAACTGTTGGTTTCAGCCACTCACCCATCTCTCCTTCGCGTTGCAAGCCCCAAGGGCTCTTCTTACCACGAAGATGCGTCAAGCATCTGAAATTTGCTTTCTTTACAAAAGCGGTTGCAAAAGTACAATAAAAAAATGAAATCACCAAAAATAATTTCATTTTTTTGCATATTTTACCAAAATCGGCATAATTTAGCCCTTGGGGCTGTTTATAATTTCATGTTAGCAAGCCTAACGGCTGTTGTACGCTCCGCTGTTAGCCCGCAGGGCGACACGAAGTAGCCAACAGAGCGGAGCCGTAAATAACCAATTAGTCGAAAGTCGAAAGCGATTAGTCAAAGGTATTTTACCAAAATCGGCATAATTTAGGTTATTGTGCTATCATGTTGACATCGAGATGGGGGTAGGCGAAGGCGAAGCCGGCGGGTGGTAATTCGTCGTAGAAGCGTTTTTGCATATCGAAAAAGAGGGTCCAATAATTGTCCGCTTTGGTCCACGCCCGGATGGTAAAGGTTATATCGGAGGAGTTGAGTGCTTTGAGATAGACGACGGGCTGCAAATCATCGGTATAAAGGACCAGTGGATTCTCTCGGAGCATGGCTTGCACTTTTAGGATAAAGGCTGTTGAGTCGGCGCCATAGGCGACACTGACGTCCCAGTCGCATCGCCGATAGGGATAGGCGGAGAAGTTTTTGATATTGGCGGAAGCGAGTGCGCCGTTAGGAAGGTTGATCTCCTGGTTCTGGACGGTCCTGATCTTGGTAGTCATGATATTGACGGCGGTGACGGTACCTTCGTAGCCTTGGACCTCGACATAGTCCCCTACTTTGAAGGGTTTGAAGATAAGGAGGATGATTCCTCCTGCGAAATTCTGCAAGGTGCCGGAAAGAGACATACCGACAGCCATACCCAAAGCGGCTAATAAGGCAGCGAGCGAGGTTGTATTGATGCCCAAAGTAGAGATGGCAATAATAATGAGGATGACGTTACCCAAAACCGAAATGAGGCTATTGACAAATGTCACGACCGTCCGGTCGGTATTACGGCGGGTGAAACTCTTGTTAACGGCATTTTTGATGAGGCGTATCACCCATATACCAACTATAAAAATAGCGATAGCGGCGAGGACCTTGAGTCCGAAGCGGATGACATTTTCGCCCAAGCTGTGGAAGAAGCCTTCGGGGTCGGTCATGAGTTGTTGTTTCATTTGGGCATTGACAGCCTTTATAGAATCGGCGATTTGTTGAGTGACCTCGGGGTCGGGAGTGAGTTGAAAAAGCATAAAAATAGTATTTTTTGGTGCAAAAGTACATTTTTTTTTGCACATATACAAATTTTTTATTAAATTTGCAACAGAAACTGGCGTGACGCCAGTGTCGGTCGGCTGTGCAGCGTCTTAGTCGAAAGTTGAAAGCGATAACACAAATTAAATCAATCATGAATAAACACTTACTCTTAGGCGATGAAGCGATAGCTTTAGGCGCGATAGATGCAGGGTTAAGCGGCGTATATGCTTACCCGGGGACTCCATCTACAGAAATTACTGAGTATATCCAACTAGTCGAAAGTCAAAAGTCGAAAGTCGAAAGCTGCTGCCGTGGCGGCAGTGTCGGCGACGCTGCGGAGCAAGAAGCGCCTATTCAATGCCGTTGGGCGACGAATGAGAAGACGGCGATGGAGGCGGCTTTAGGCATGTCTTATATGGGCAAACGGGCATTGGTCTGCATGAAACATGTGGGTATGAATGTGTGTGCAGATGCGTTTATGAACGCCGCTATAACGGGTGTGAACGGGGGTTTAGTCGTAGTAGCTGCAGACGATCCGTCGATGCACTCGAGTCAGAATGAGCAAGACAGTCGTTTTTATGCCAAGTTTGCCATGATACCGTGTTTCGAGCCGTCCAACCAGCAAGAAGCCTATGACATGACCCGGTCGGCATTTGATTACTCGGAGCGGATACATAAGCCGGTTTTGCTGCGTGTGACCACGCGGATGGCGCACAGTCGTGCCGTGGTAGAGACCGGTGAGGTCAGGCCCCAGAATGCGCTCTCGTTCCCTGAGGATGTGAACCACTTTATCCTGCTACCGGCATTTGCGAAGAAGAATTATGCCGAGTTAGTGGCCTTGCAGCCTTCTTTGGTACGCCATAGCGAGGAGTCGGGCCATAACAGCTACGTGCGAGGCAGCGACCCCAAGAAAGCCATTATAGCCTGCGGCATAGGGTATAATTACCTGATGGAAAACGGGACTCCGTCGGCATCGGTACTGAAGATAACCGAATATCCGCTTCCGGAAGGTCTTATCCGTCAGATGATCGCCGACGGTGCAGAAGAAGTGCTCGTCATAGAGGAAGGTCAACCGGCCGCAGAGGCTGCGGTCCCGGTCGTCTGTACAGCCGCAGTGGCTGCGGTCCCGGTCGGCTGTGCAGCCGGCGTGACGCCGGTGTCGGTCGGCTGTGCAGCGGGGGCTGTGCAGCTGCGAGTTGAAGGTCGTTTGACGGGTGCGTTGCCTCGGATAGGGGAGTTGCACCCCGAAGATGTCGCCAAAGCCCTATCCTTACCGCAGCCTGAGCGTCGCGCAGCAGACCCGTTGGTTGTTCCGCGTCCGCCGGCGATGTGTATCGGCTGCGGACACCGCGATATGTACACTGCGCTGAATGAGGTTGCCCGTGAGTATGAGCAGGCACGGATATTCGGGGATATAGGTTGTTACACATTAGGTGCTTTATCGCCTTTTCATGCCATTCATGCGTGCGTAGAGATGGGTGCTTCGGTGACGATGGCCAAAGGAGCCGCCGATGCCGGGCAATATCCTTCGATAGCGGTTATAGGTGACTCGACCTTTACGCATAGCGGTATGACGGGATTACTGGACTGCGTCAACAGCAACGCCGATGTGGTGGTGCTCATTTCGGACAATCTGACAACGGGCATGACCGGCGGTCAGGACTCGGCCGGTACAGGACGCTTGGAAGCCATCTGTAAGGGGCTTGGTGTAGCAGAGGACCATGTGCGGGTAGTTGTGCCGCTTCCGAAGAATATGGAAGCGATTAAAACCGTACTGCGCGAGGAAATCAATTACCACGGCGTTTCCGTCGTGATTGCCCGGCGCGAGTGCATACAAACCTTAAAACGCCACCATAAATCCATAAAGCAATGAAGAAGGACATTATTTTAGCCGGTGTGGGGGGACAAGGCATCCTCTCTATCGCAACGGTCATAGGCGAAGCGGCTCTCAAAGAGGGTCTCTATCTCAAACAGGCAGAAGTACATGGTATGTCGCAGCGAGGCGGGGATGTTCAGTCCAATTTACGATTGAGTTCAGCGCCGATTCACTCGGATTTGATTGCGAAAGGCTGCGCCGATCTTATCATTTCGCTCGAGCCGATGGAGGCGCTACGCTACCTGCCTTATCTGAGTAAGGACGGCCGGATAGTGACGAGTTCAAAGCCCATCGTCAACATCCCGAATTACCCTGACATAGAAGAGATACTCCAACATATCCGGAGCATAGAGCACCATGTCATCCTGGATGTCGAAGCATTGGCTAATCAAGCGGGTGCCCCGGCTCAAGCCGCCAATATGGTGCTTTTAGGCGCTGCGATACCGAGCTTAGGCATTGAGCCCGAAACGATTATCGCGGGCGTGAGCAGCGTGTTCAGCCGTAAGGGAGACGCGGTTGTCGCAGCGAACATCGCAGCCGTTGAAGCAGGCCGGCGCGCCGCCGGTGAGAGTGTCTAACCAAAAAGTACGAATCTTATGACATTTCCGCTTGACAAACAATTAGTCGATTCCGTATGTGAATCTTTCGGTTTAATGGACGCCCATGAGTTGGGCAACGCGACAATCCGTCAAATGGCGGGTATCGTTGCCGAGATAGAACGCCAAACGGGCACAGAGTACGTCCACATGGAGCTGGGCAATCCCGGTCTGCCGGCAGAACCGATAGGCGTACAGGCGCAGATAGCCGCCTTGCAGAAAGGAGTTGCCAATAAGTACCCCCTGATTACCGGTGTGCCGGAGTTAGGTCATTGGGCTTCGGAGTTTATCAAGGCGTTTATGGGTCTCACAATCCCCGAGGACTGTTTGGTTCCGGCGGTGGGAAGCATGCAGGGGGCCTTCTGCGTGGATACGCTTATTCATCAACTGCGACCGGACAGAGATACCATCTTGTTCCTGGACCCCTGTTTTCCGGTACAGAAATTGCAGTGCCGCGTGATTGGGTTAAAGACGGAGTCCTTGGATATAGGCGATTATCGTGAAGAGGCTCTACGCGACGCATTGGAAGCCAAGCTCAAGCAAGGTAATATCGCTGCGATATTGTTTTCCAACCCCAATAACCCCTCCTGGATGTGCTTGAGCGAGGAAGAGTTGCGTATCGTCGGTCAATTGGCTAATCGCTATGATACGATTGTTATAGAGGACGTGGCATATATGAACATGGACTTTCGCGACCCGCACCGCGGGGTGCCTTATCAGGCGCCGTTTCAACCAACCGTAGGGCGCTATACCATGAACTGTGTGCACCTCATCAGTTGCTCCAAGATATTCTCTTATGCCGGTGAACGTGCAGCCATTGTAGCGGTTAATCCGAGTTTGGCGCATCGTCATTTCCCGGCGTTGACGGAGCGCTATCATAGTGACGGTCAGTTCATGCGCACCTTGGTCTATCATATTCTATACGCAATCACCTCCGGTGTCAGTCACTCCGTGCAGTACGCGATGGCTGCTATGTTCGAGGGCGCCTGCAAGGGAGAAATACGCTATGTGGACAATACCCGCTATTATGCCGACAAATGCCATAAGATAAAGCAAATCATGGAGCGCCACAATTTCCATGTCGTTTATCCGTTTGACGAGCATCAACGGGCAGTCGGAGACGGTTTTTTCTTCACCTTCACGTACCGCGATTGGACGGGAGAAGAATTGCTCAACAAACTCATTTATTACGGCGTATCGGCCATTTCATTGGCTTCGACCGATGCCAAGCGTGAAGGTATGCGCGGTTGTGCTTCGGCAATGCGTGAGGACCAAATGGCAGCCTTGGAAGAGCGCTTAGCCAAGTTCGATGAGGACTTTTCTTGATAACGCCGGCTTTTGACTTTTGACTCATATGCTTACCTATGTATCTCCGGAAGAGGCGGTGAGCCTCGTTCAATCCAATGAGACCGTGGTGGTGCAAGGCTCCACCTCCATCCCAACCGTGCTTCTCAATGCCCTCACGGCGCAAGCTGACCGATTGCGCAATGTGACGATTATCTCGGGCTTCGGGGTGGCGAATGAAGATGCTCCTTATGCCCAACGCGAGTTGATGAACTCCTTCCGCGCCGTCACTATTTTTGTGCCCAATAACTTGCGCAAGGCGACTCGCGAAGGAGTGGCGGACACTATTCCGTGTTTCTTAGGCGAAGTGCCGGCGCTTTTCCGGTCGGGGCAAGTGCCGGTCGATGTGGCTTTTCTCAATGTATCTGAACCGGATGAGAACGGTTATGTCTCCTATGGTGTGTCGGCGGATATCGCTTTCTCGGGGGCGGAGTGCGCCAAGAAGGTCATTGCCCAGGTGAATAAGTTTATGCCCCGCACCTACGGTGATCCGGTGATACATGTCTCTCAGTTAGCAGCGGTCTGCCGGGGTGATGTCCCCTTGGTGGAAGTGCCTACGGCGGTGCCCTCTGCTTTAGACACCCGGATAGGTCAGTTTATCGCCAATGAGATTCCCGATGGCGCGACCTTGCAGATAGGTGTCGGCGGGATTCCCAATGCCGTGCTGCATGCCCTACGCCATCATCAACACTTGGGGCTGCACACTGAAGCGATTACGGACGGCGTGCTGCCGCTCATAGAGAACGGCGTCATCGATAACAGCCTCAAGAAGGTCTTGCCCGGCAAGTCGGTCGGCTCGCTCATCTTGGGCTCTCGAGAGTTGTATGACTATGTTGACGGCAACGAAGATATTATGATTCGTGACGTAGCCTGGACCAATGACCCAGCCGTTATCCGTCTTAATCCTCGTGTCATGGCGATTAACTCGGCGATAGAGATTGACCTTACGGGGCAGGTCTGCGCCGACTCAATTGGCGAGACGGTTATCAGCGGTGTCGGCGGGCAGCACGATTTTATGTACGGAGCGCCGTTGTCGGAAGGCGGAAAAGCGTTCATTGCATTACCCTCTATGACCAATAAGGGCAAGAGTAAGATTGTCGCCCATCTGACGGAGGGAGCCGGAGTCGTGACCACGCGCTTCCAGAACTTCTATGTAGCGACCGAGCACGGCATAGTTTATCTCCATAACCTACCCTTGGCGGCGAGAGCGAAGGCACTGATCTCCATCGCCGACCCTTCACAACGGGAAGAGTTGGAGCGCGAAGCCATACGCCGCTTCGGACCAAGCTACCGCTAATACTTTTCGGTCCACCAAAACCTCTGTTCACTAACTGTTCTGTTATCGCTTTGCGCTCCTTTTCGCTCCTTATCAACTACTATAGCACTACTAGAGCATTACCAGAGCATTACTAGAGCACTACTAGAGCATTACTAGAGCACCCTTATAGATCCGTAATGGATCCTTTATGAATCTATTTTCTACCTTTTGCCAATGACACACTTTTGAACAAAAAAACATATTTTTTTGCATATCTCGAAAAAAAGTCGTACCTTCGCACGCAAAAAGCAAGTCCCCACTCAAAAAATCCTATCATCATGAAACACCGCCTCAAATAAAGCGCAAGGCTATAATAGAGGAGGCTCTTCAAAATCAACATACTCTTTAACTCCAAAAACTATCAATCAATTAAAGCAAGATGTTACAAAAGGGAAGGCACCTAAAGGAATAATTGACTTTCATTCTGGTAAGGTAGTTGGAGAACAAGACCACGTACACTTTAAAGACGGAAGCGCGTTAAACAAAGATGAACATGGAAGCATGGAAACGGAAAGTTAACTAATGAACAAAAACAATACTTAAAACAAAATGGATGGAATATTGAACAATAGGATTAATAAGTGGCTAAAGGATTTCACTAACAGTACACAGAATTGGGATAGTTATCATATCAATGAATTACAAGGAGATATGATTTCTAAAAATGAGTGGATAGAGAAAGCTTTTAAGATTTTTTCGTTATGTAAAAAGAGTACAAGTCAGAGCGATACAAAGATTTCTATTGCTTTGTGTTTTGAGTTGAACGCAACCAATTCCCGCTGCCCGATTCCACAGAAATTATCTAGACGATGTTTTTGTAACACATCTACATATCCGGAAGTATATATATTCAAGAACGAAGAAGAACGAACATTACGCCTCGCAAATGCGGTGTACTTACCCAAGCAAAGCGATTTATATAATATGCCGGTGTATTTGGTAGAGAAGAAAGAAGACGTCTATTATCGATGGTTATTTTTTTATGGAGAATGAATCCTAAAAGGAATATGTGAAATCCCAAGACAAGCATGGTGAAAAAACGTAAACGATATTAAGTAGGTATAGAATTAGTGGATGTAAAAATTAGAAGATACCGGATTTGATAAAGGTGATATCAAGCATAATGAACAACCCCACGTACACTTTAAAGACGGATGCGCGTTAAACAAAGATGGTCACAATGGAGGAATATGGAAAATGGCTGATTCTCCCGAAAAACTAAATGACAGAACGACTAGAAATGGAACATATGATGAAAATCTTACAAGAATAGGAGACTAAGGTTTGTTTTTATTAGATAAATAATGAACGACACATTATAAATGTTTTATACTATGAATGATAGATGGCGTTTATATACAATTCCTATATTGAAGGAAGAAAACTACAGAAGGAGCGATTCATGGACATCCATATCGGATGTGGGACGTATGTATAAGGGACGAGAGTTTACTTTTAATGATTATTGCAAAACTGAGCAGGCATATATTCGATTTTTAACCTCCCTATTTGAATACTTGCATGTTCAAAAAATTAAATTAGTACATTTGGAAGTGTACGATGACTACCCACCGCTACCAATGTATGATCAAGATGGAGTTCTAACGAAATGGCATAATAAAATATTTAATAATATGTCTTTAACTTTAGAAGAGATTCAATATGTCGTTCCTCTGATATTGCGAGAGAATGCATGGGGAACTTTATATCATAAGAGAACGAAGACATACATTCATTTTGGGTACGATTATTATGTTTATGTAAACAGTCCTCGTTTCTATTTCTTGCAGGGAGAGCAGGCTGTTTTTAACACCGATTTAGATCAATTGGCATCCCATAATGGCTTGTTTGTTGAGTATGAA
>ODAI013075841.1_pt1 | contig 49636 bp, 41 predicted proteins | sample 1539321 | NCBI WGS metagenome assembly ODAI01 (sample SAMN02144231, study PRJEB22623) | gut metagenome | biome: sheep rumen | host: Ovis aries | place: New Zealand
GCCACGATATGCTTCAGTCTACAAAAGACAAAGTTATGCTTTATGTTTGGAAACTCCAAACGACAAGATTATTTTCAGCCTGCAAAATGACCCATTGAAGCATAGTACTTTTTTTCAGCCTGCAAAATGACCCATAAACCTAATTTTGTTTTCGATTTAATATGGTGTAGAGACGCACGGTCGTGCGTCTCTTTTTTTTCGAAATACACATTATCATCACACAACAAAAAAAACGCTTGATTCATCATTGAACCAAGCGTTATGCTCTCCAACCTGGACTTGAACCAGGGACCCTCTGATTAACAGTCAGATGCTCTAACCAACTGAGCTATTGGAGAATCAAAAAAATATGACAATATGTAAAGAAGCTCTCCAACCTGGACTTGAACCAGGGACCCTCTGATTAACAGTCAGATGCTCTAACCAACTGAGCTATTGGAGAAAATCAAATATCATTTTTTTCTTTTGCGCTGCAAAGTTAAGTTGTTTTTTTCAAATAAAAAAATTATTTTTGAAAAATTTTTCATCAAAATGTAACTTTTTTTAAAACATTCTAAAAATGAACAAGTTAGCAATAGTCGGAAGTTTGGCTTTCGACGCAATTGAAACGCCTGCGGGCAAGACAGACAAGATAATCGGCGGTGCATCGCCCTACATCGCCCTCGCTTCGTCGTATTTTGGAGTGAAACCTCAGATCATTTCCGTAGTGGGCGGCGACTTTCCTGAGGAGTACTTCAACATCCTCAACGACCGTGGTGTGGACACTTCGGGCGTGGATGTTAGAAAAGACGGCAAGACAATGTTTTGGTCGGGCGTCTATAACAAAGACCTCAATCAGCGCACCACGCTCGTTACGGAGCTCAACGTCTTCGCCGACTTCAACCCCGACGTGCCCACCTCGTACAAGAATCCCGACGTACTGATGCTCGGCAACATCACGCCGTCTATCCAACAGGCTGTAATCCAGAAGATTGGCAATCGTCCCAAACTCATCGTAATGGACACGATGAACTATTGGATGAACACCACGCCCGACGACCTCGACGCCACAATTCGCATGGTGGACGTGCTTACAATCAACGACGAGGAGGCGCGTCAACTCTCCGGCGAATACTCGCTCGTGAAGGCCGCCCGCAAAATTCTTGGCATGGGACTCCTTTACCTTATTATAAAGAAGGGCGACAATGGCGCGTTGCTTTTTACAAGGGACGGACAGATGTTTTTTGCACCGGCATTGCCGTTGGAGACTGTCTGCGACCCCACGGGCGCCGGCGACAGTTTTGCAGGCGGATTCTGCGGCTACATCGCCGCCAAGGGCAGCACCGACTTCGAGACCGCCAAAGCCGCCGTCATTGCAGGCAGCGTGATGGGCTCGTTCTGCTGCGAGAAGTTTGGCACAGAGAATCTTTTGAGCCTTAGCGAACAGACTGTGGCAACGAGGGTTAAACAGTTTGAGGAGATGTGCAGGTTTAAGTATTAAGCGAACAAATCCTCTGCCGTAACTTCGCTCTGAACGATTGCGGAATGTTCGTTTCTAAAAACTCCATAGACCGTTATAAATGTGATGTTCAGCGTTTTGTTGGTTCTGACCTCCGATTTGAAAATTGCATTGCGGTCGAGGAGTTTTTTTTCGTAATCCTTGTCGATGACGTATGGACCGAGCGAAAACTTCATTTCACAGACATTGATGGTGCGGTCGGAACGCTCGATGAGCATATCTATTTGAGTATTGACGTTGCCCGAATTGCTGCGCCAACCACTCACAGAAGTTGCCATCCCTGAAATACCAAGTTTTTGCTTAATCTGCGACGTGTGCATCATACAAACAAGTTCGAAGGTGTAGCCCTGCCAAGCATAAACCTTAGGCGTATCGGCGACGTGCGTCCAATATTCGTCATCATCGGGCGATTTTTCCAAAAATCGGAAATAGAAAAACGTGTAAAAATCTGTCAAACGGTAAATTGTATTTTTTGTCGCACTATTGAATTTCTTGTAACCCTTGATAAAATCACACTTTTCGAGATTGTCAAGAATTTGCGACAGACCTCCGCCCGATATTTTTGTAACTTTGACCACTTCGCTCCGTGTAAGTCCTTCACGTTTAGACGACAACGCCCTTACAACCGCAATGTACCTGTCAGCAAACGGAAACAACGCGTTATAAAGCTCGTTGAACTCATCTTTCAACACTCCGCCATCCTTAAAGAATAGATAATCAACATTTTGCACGAAACTCATATTGGGTTTCAATAGGCTGTAATAGAACGGCACTCCGCCCAAAACCATATAACATTGCACTATCTGATAGTCGTTCCACGCAAATCGTTTGTTTTTGAGGTACTGACGGCACTCTTTAAGCGTAAAGGGACGCAGATAAATTTTGCGCGTGATGCGGTTGTGCAGACCACCTTGATTTTCAATGAGTTTGTCGGTCATCCAAGACGTAGCCGAGCCGCACGCCACAAGCACAATGTCGTCGCGCATTGCAGCCCAACTATTCCAAAAACTCTCCAACGCATTTACAAACACCGACTTAGGCGAATCTATCCAAGGCATCTCGTCAATGAAGATTATCTTGCGTTTGTCCTTCGGCAAACTCTCCAAATAGTCTTGGAGGCTGTCGAAGGCATCGTACCAATCCTTCAACTCGGGCGCAAACTGCGACTTGGAAAATTTTTGCAGTGCCTTTGCAAACCTCTCCAACTGTTTTTTGGGCGGCATATTTCTCGTGCCCGTGAATTGGAAGTCGTATGTATCAGAAAAAAAATTCCTAATTAGAAATGTTTTTCCGATGCGGCGGCGTCCATACACGATTACGAACTCCGACCTCAACGATTTTATGCACTCGTTAAGTTGCTGATATTCAAATTCTCTGCCTATAATTTTTTCCATAATGATAATGTTTTTACGGTTGCAAATATAATCAATCCACGTCCAAATCCCAAATTTTTTTTGAGATTTGGACGCGTATCATTTTCGATGGACGTCCAAATCTCATATTTTTTACGAGATTTGGACGTGGATCATTTTAGATAGACGTCCAAATCTCGTATTTTTTTGCAAGATTTGGACGTCTGTCGTTATGAAAAAATATTTTCTGAAATATGCGGCGTCATTCAAATTTTATTATTATTTTTGCAAATTAAAACTTACTACAAAAATCAAACGTATATCATTAATGGAACCAACTGAAAAACAAAAGCCGCAGGCAAGCAAGTATTACCGGCGAAAATTGTTGATGTCGTACTTCACATCGACAGTATGCATCATCTTGGTATTATATTTGGCGGGGCTCTTCTTCATGCTGCTATTCAATACGCAGCACGTGAGCGATATGTTCAGATCCAATATCAAGATGACCATCACGCTCAACGACACACGCTCCAAGGCGGAGATAGACAAATTCCGCAAGATGCTCGACCAAGCCGACTACGTGCGCGAGACTCAATACATATCCAAGGACGACGCCGCCAAGGAACTCGCCAAGGAACTCGGCGAAGATTTCATCGAGATTATCGGCAAAAACCCGCTCTACTCGCAGATAGAAATCAAACTCGCCGACAATTACTCCAACATCGACAGCATCAAGTCGATAGAAGTCGCGCTCAAAGGACACAAGGCGGTCGATGAGGTGTATTATCCCAAGGACGTTTGGAACAACGCAACCACGGTAATCACCAAGATTGCGTCCATTTTCCTTGTATTGACGATAATATTGGCTATTATAACTATAATCCTGATAGCCAACTCGATACGATTGCAGATGTCGGGCGACAGATTCGACATACACACCGCCAAACTCATCGGCGCATCCAATTGGCACATATCAAAGCCATACCTCAAAAAGGCTTTGATACAGGGGTTAATAGCTTCGATATTTGCAGTAATTGGACTTGGTGCCACAATACGGTTCATCGAGAAAATCATCAACGGCGTATTCCAAATATCCGCCTTTTGGACGACACTGATGTCTATTTTGGTAATCGGCATCGTGGTAACATTGGCGGCAGCTTTCATAAGCATACATAAATACTTGAACGCCAAGGAAGAAGAACTTTACTATTAAAGGAAAGATTTAGAGAGGAAAGATTTGTTGAGGAAAGATTTGTTGAGGAGTGAGGAAAGAGGAAAACTGAAAATCAACAAATCAACAATTAAAGAAACTAACATTATAATAATCATAAAACTGACGAAAGACAAATGAAATACGCATTAGTAACAGGCGGAAGCCGTGGCATTGGTCGTGCGGTCTGCGTGAAACTCGCAAGCCAGGGCTACCATGTGCTCATCAATTATGTCACCAACCAGGCCAAGGCTGAGGAGACTCTCGCACTCACCAAAGAGGCGGGCACCGAGGGCGAAATCATCAAGTTTGACGTGGCAAACCTCGCCGAGACTCAGGCCGCCATCGAGAAGTGGCAGGACGAACACAAGGACGCCTACATCGACGTTTTGGTAAACAATGCAGGCGTTACGGCGGATTCGCTGCTCCCGATGATGGAGCCTGACGCATGGCACAAGGTGCTTAGCACGTCGCTCGACGGCTTCTTCAACGTAACGAGAACCGTGGTAAAGAAGATGATTCGCAAAAAACACGGCCGCATCATCAATATGGCTTCTGTATCGGGCCTCATCGGACTGCCCGGTCAATGCAACTATTCGGCAGCCAAAGGCGCGATAATCGCCGCCACAAAGGCTCTGTCGAAGGAAGTGGGAGTCAAAAACATCACCGTAAACGCCGTTGCGCCTGGATTCATAAAGACCGATATGACGAGCGCGCTCAATGAGGAAGAACTCAAAAAAGGCATCTCCCTCGGACGTTTTGGCGAGCCGGAGGAAGTGGCCGACCTCGTGGCATTCCTCGCATCCGACAGCGCGGCATACATCACCGGCGAGACTATCGCAATCACCGGCGGACTCAAAGGTTAAAAATGTAAATTTTCTGAAACATTTTTCTACTTCCATCGTTCATATTAGGAGAGCGAGCCAGAGTGCCCGCTCCCCTATTCGTTACCATAGACGAACATACTATTAACAAAAAAATGAAGACATAATGAAAATTATTATTTACTTTTGGGTTATGTCGATGATGTTGCTGACTTCCTGCGTATTGTCGCCGCAGGATTATGGCGGGCAAGGCGACCAAACCAACCCAAACGACGACCCCGAACCAATATCGGACGCATCGCTCATCAGCGACATCGACGAGTATGTCAACGACATCCGCGAAAACATCGAGGAAACCTTCATCACCAAACAGACAGTAGGCGACGAGCAACAAGTGTTTTTTGTCAAGGACAACGACACAGTAAAGATTTCGGTGCTGACAGATACTTCCAACACTATCAGCACCGACATCTACTTCCACGAGTCGGAACCCATTTTTGCAAGCCGCAACGTGATACTCGATGTGGATTCGTCATACTTGGAGACGGCTTATTTCAAGGACGGCGAATTGTACAAATGTTTTCGCAACGGCGCAGAGGTGAGCGACAGGCTTTACGCATCCGAATTTATGAGGCACATTGTGCAATGACCCCACGCGCATACTCCACGTCATGTTGGAGTTGCGCTTTAAGTTCGTCGAGCGACCCAAATTTGACCTCGTTCCTGATATGCCTCAGCACGTTTACACGGATATGACGGCCATAAATATCGCCCTCAAAATCAAGGATATGCGCCTCGAGAAACACTCGGTCGCTATCGTCGTTGACAGTAGGATTGCTGCCAATATTGAGGATTGCGGGCCACGTCTTGCCATCCAAAACCACCGTGGCAACGTAAGCGCCAGGACGCGGCAATATCTTGGAATCGTCGCCGATATACACATTGGCGGTAGGAAAACCTATCGTCCTGCCTATCATACGCCCGTGCACCACCGTGCCATTCACATAATAATAATAGCCCAATATAGCCGACGCAGACGACATCTTGCCCTCTGCTATCATTCTGCGCGCCGCCGTTGACGAGCAGGTAACTCCGTCGCGGCACTCCTCCCCTACCTCCACGACATCAAAGCCGTGTTCGGTACCGAGGGCATCGAGCGCACCGAAATCAGAGAGCCTGTCGCAGCCAAAATGATTGTTGAACCCCTTGACGAGGCACTTCATATTGAGCTTTGCGCACAGCATATCTACAAGGAAGTCCTTGGCTGTAAGGGCGGCAAACTCCTTGCTAAATGGATGAATGACAAGCACATCGACCCCGAGGGTGGACATCAGCTCCACCTTCTCCTCGCGCGTAAGCACAAACCTCACCACAGCCCCCTTAGCAAGCACCTGCCTCGGATGAGGGTCGAAGGTGATTACAACGCTCCTAAGCCCCTCGTTTTCCGCTATTTGCACGAGTTCGCGGATTATCTTGCGGTGCCCTACGTGGAGCCCGTCAAATGTGCCTACCGTGACGCACGTAGGCGCATCAGGATGGTAATTTTCGATTCCTTCAACAATCTCCATATCAATTGTTTATGGAAACTACACATCCAAAATGCGGACACGGAATGGTCTTATAACGCTTGCTGCAACCTGTAAGCGCAATGCTCACAACAGTAGCCACGATTAAAAACAACAAGATTTTTTTCATAAGTCTGATTGATAAAACGTTTTACGCGACAAAGTTGCAAAAAAAAAACCACAATTTGCCTTTTTCGACCGAAAATTATATTTTTGTACTCTGAAAAACCAACGTACAACAATGGAACTCACTATACTCATACTATTGATAGTAACGGTTATAGTATTGATAATCAACACCGTAACCACACGACACACCATCACAGAACTCCGCAGCGACATCGACCGCTTGGAAAACATAACGCGTGAGGAATTCGACACTTCGCGGCGCGACCGCAGCAACGCCGAATCGCAGCAACGCCTCGAAAACAACGAACTTTTCCGTATGCTCGGCGAACAACTCGGCAGAAATGTTGACGCACTCGCGCAGTCGCAGAAAATACAACTCCAACTGTTTTCCACGAGGCTTAAAGAATTGCAGGAACTCAGCAAGACCAAGATGGAGGAAATCAGGCATTTGGTTGACGACAAACTTAAGCAGACCCTCGAAACCCGCTTCAACGAATCATTCAAACTTATCAGCGAGCGATTGGAGCAAGTTTATAAAGGGCTCGGCGAGATGCACGGCCTTGCGGAAGGCGTCGGCGACCTCAAACGTGTGCTCTCCAACGTGAAGACACGCGGCAACATGGGCGAGGTGGAACTTGGCAACATCCTCCAACAAATCCTCAGCCCCGAACAATACGTGGAGAACGCCTGTGTGGAGCAGGACAGTCAACGCCGCGTGGAATTTGCCGTCAAACTCCCCGGCGCAGACCCCGACGGACGCCCCGTCTTGTTGCCGATAGACAGCAAGTTCCCCATCGAGGATTACCAACGACTTTTGGACGCTTACGACAACGGCGGCGACAGCGAGAAGGAGGGCGCAAAATTTGAGGCATCGGTAAGACGTTGCGCCACAGAGATTAATAGCAAATACATCATCCCGCCCGCCACTACGGATTTTGCCATAATGTTTGTACCTACAGAAGGATTGTACGCGGAGATTTTGCGGCGGACGGGATTGTTTGAATCGTTGCGCAGGGATTATAAGATTACTGTAACGGGACCCGCCAACCTCGCCGCATTCCTCAGCAGTTTGCAGATGGGATTCAGGACGTTGGCGATAGAAAAACGCAGCAGCGAGGTCTGGAAATTGCTCTCGCAAGTGAAGACCGAGTTCACCACCTTTGGCGACATCCTCGACAAAACCCGCAAAAAACTCAACGAAGCCGCCAACGTAATCGACTCCGCCGGCGTGCGTTCACGCGCAATAGAAAGGAGGCTGCGGGACGTGGAAGATTCGCCGTTTATGGGGAAGTTGGAGTAAAAAAAATACCTAAAAATAGGTATTGACAATTAGCAACAAAAATGTAATTTTGCAACCTTGAATTACAATGTCCTACGGACATTTTTAAATGGAATGTCCTAACGGACAGAAATCACACAAATCTTTACAAATCATTCAAATAAAAAAAATTTGTAAGATTTAAAGATTTCTCGCGTAGCGACCCAAAAACATTCGCGTAGCGAAAAGGAAAAACAGTCAAGCAAATGAAACTTAGCGAATTAGCAATAGATGAGCGGGCCGTCATCACCAAGATATTAGGGCGCGGCACATTCCGCAAACGCATAATGGAAATGGGATTTGTGAAAGGCAAACAAGTGCACGCCGTAAAGCAAGCCCCGCTCAACGACCCCATCGAATACGAGATAATGGGCTACCACGTGTCGTTGCGCCGTCACGAGGCGGAGATGGTGGAAGTAGTTGATATGAAGCACGTTGCCAAGGATTCCGAACTACCCGAAAACAAAGGTCTCACCTTCGAACAACTCATCGAAAACCAAATCACAGACCACGGCAAAGTAATCAACGTCGCATTGGTGGGCAACCCCAACTGCGGCAAGACCACATTCTACAATTACGCCTCGGGCAGCAAGGAGCGCGTAGGCAATTACGCGGGAGTCACTGTAGATGCCCGCACAGCTCATTTTGAGCACAACGGCTACAAATTCAACATCACTGACTTGCCCGGCACATATTCGCTCACGGCATACACTACGGAGGAGATTTACGTCCGCAAGTTCATCACGGAGCAGCACCCAGATGTAGTCATCAATATGCTCGACGCCTCCAACCTCGAACGCAACCTCTACCTGACTACGCAGTTGATAGATATGGACGTAAAGACCGTCTGCGCCCTCAATATGTACGACGAACTCGAAGCCCGTGGCGACAAACTCGACCACATCACCCTCGGCAAACTTCTCGGCATACCATTCGTGCCGGTGGTCAGCAGCAAAGGCAAGGGATTCGGCATCCTATTTGACACCATAATCAAGGCATACGAAGACAAGAGCCCCTTCATCCGCCATATCCACATCAACTACGGAGCCAACATCGAACCGTGCATCAAGGCAGTGCAATCGGCGATAAAAGGCGACGTGCACAACCCGTTGCCCTCCCCTACCTCCACCCGATTCCTTGCAGTGAAAATGCTTGAAAAAGACAAGGACATCATCGAACACATCAACAACCCCGAAGCCGTCAGCGTAGCCGCCGAACAGGTGAAAATCCTCGAAAACGAGTACCACAACGATTCGGAGAGCGTCTTGACCGACATACGGTACGGATTCATAGCCGGAGCATTGAAGGAGACCTACAAGCCCGGCACCGTCAATACCAGAAAACTCACCGACCGCATCGACCACATCATCACCCACAAATATCTCGGACTGCCAATATTCATAGCGGTGATTTGGCTGATGTTTCAAGTAACATTCACCGTCGGCCAATACCCGATGGACTGGATAGATGCACTTGTGGGATGGATTGGCGACATCGTAAAAGACAATATGCCCGAAGGAATGTTGAAAGACCTCATTGTAGATGGCATCATCGGCGGCGTGGGCGGCGTGATAGTATTCCTGCCCAACATCGTGCTATTGTTCATGTTTATATCGCTGATGGAAGACACCGGCTATATGGCACGCGTGGCATTCCTGATGGACAAGGTGATGCACAAGATTGGGCTTCACGGCAAATCGTTCATACCGTTGATAATGGGCTTTGGCTGCAACGTGCCGGCAGTGATGGCTACCCGCACCCTCGAAAACCGTTCCGACCGCATCCTCACCATGCTCATCAACCCTTACATGAGCTGTTCGGCGAGGTTGCCACTATATACGGTAATGACGGCGGCATTTTTCCCGACCAATCAGGCATCCATAACGCTAAGTATTTATGTATTAGGAATTTTGATGGCTGCATTGACGGCAATACTACTGCGCAAGACGAGTTTCAAGAGTGCCGACGCGCCATTCGTGATGGAACTCCCGCCCTACCGCATCCCCACCCTCCGCAGCGTACTCAAACACATGTGGGAAAAGGCGGCTCAATACCTCAAAAAAATGGGCGGCGTAATCCTCATTGCATCCATTTTGATATGGGCGTTGGGATATTTCCCTCAATACGAACCTACCGCCGCTCAATCCGACCTCACCGAAGCGGATATTGCAAGCCTCCAACAGGAAAACAGCTACATCGGCCGTCTCGGACATTTCATCGAGCCAGTCATAAAGCCGTTGGGATTTGATTGGAAGATGGGCATCTCGATATTTACGGGTGTGGCCGCCAAGGAAATCGTGGTAAGCACAATGGGCGTGCTATACCACAGCGACAGCGAGGAGACCGAAAGCCTCGCCGCCAAACTCCAACAGTCGCAGCCGCCCATCGACCCCGGCACGGCGTATGCTTTCATGGCTTTTGTATTGTTATACTTCCCCTGCATAGCCACCGCTGTCGCCATCCGCAAAGAATCGAGCCGCAAATGGATGCTCATCTCCATCGGCTACTCCCTCGTCTTGGCATGGATAGTGGCATTTGTGATTAACTTGGTGTTTTAGGCAATGTCCTACGGACAGAAATCATACAAATCTTTACAAATTCCACAAATTGAAGATTTGTATGATTTGAAAAAAATTTGTACAATTTCTCGCGAAGCGACTAAAAAAACGTAAAATTATGTGGCAAGAGATAGTAACATTTTTGATAATCATTGCAGCCGCCGTCTATACGGTAATCAAATTTCTGAAAAACCTCCGCAACGGCGGCGGCGACTGCGGCTGTGGCGGCGGAAGGAATTGTCGGAGTAAGAAAAGATAATACTAATATTCAATCAGTTCGAGCCCCTGACCCCTATAAAACGGGAATTTTTTATCGCTCGACAGCAACGGAATACGCTCGGTAATTGCGTGGGATATGATAATATGGTCGCTTGGGTCGTAATGATTCATCTCCATGTTAAGTTGCAATTGTGAATACGTGTAACTAACGTGGATACGCAACGGCAGAAACTCGATTTCAAGGTCATTAATCACACAATCAATGACATCCTTTGCCGACTTCCAATGCTTTGAACGCAACCGACCATTGTTAAACAGCACAACCAACTCCCGGGCGGTCTCGAAACTTGCATATAGCACGTATTCAGGATCGTCCAAGATGGCTTGTACGTATTTGTCCATACTATCGGTGTCGAGCAATAACTCAACGACAACACACGTGTCAAGCATCAGTCTCTTCATAGCTCATATCTTGATCTTGTGTTTGTTCTTGTTGTTCTTTCTCGCGTTTTTCTTTGTTTCTGTAATAACAAAGTTGCGACCTCAATTCAGGGTCGGTTACTTCGTAAATCATAAACTTGTGAGCCCTTGCCCACTGCATCGTCCTCGAAATCCTTTTCTTTTTCGGAGCGGTTTCAACATCTGTTTCTGTATCAATTATTTCCATAGTCGTATGTTTTTATAGATTTAGATGCAAATATAAACAAAAAAAGAATATCTCCACAAATATTTATTTCATTATTTCCCAATGCGGCGAAAAATCCTTATATTTGCCGCAAAATCTGCGGCGAATAGAGGACATATTCGCCGCAAAAACAAACTAAAATTATGTATATTTGGCAATATAAGGACTTTCCGCATTTTGTATGGGACACGGAGAAAGTGATGCAAAGGCTGTCAGATGTCAAAAAAGAGCAAGGGCGGCTGTCGGGGATGATGTCGATTCTCGGTTTTGACGTCAAAAAATCAACGGCTCTCGATTCAATGACCACGGACGTAATAATGTCGTCGGCAATAGAAGGCATCACCCTCAACCGCGACGACGTGCGCTCTTCGGTGGCGTGGCAACTCGGCATCGACAAGGCGGGCGTGCCATCGTCCAACCGTTATGTAGAAGGCGCAGTGGAAGTTATGTGCGACGCATTGGGCAATTATCAAAAACCGCTCACAAAAGAAAAACTCTTCGCTTGGCACACGATGCTGTTTCCCATAGTCAAAAAATACGAAAAAATCACCGTCGGTAATTATCGGCAGAGTACCGCGCCGATGCAAGTGGTTTCGGGACGATTAGGCAGCGAAAAAGTACACTACGAAGCCCCCGAATCGTCACAAGTGCCTGAATTGATGGACGAATTGCTTTACTTTGCGGAACATTCCACCATCGACGGCATCCTGAAGGCGGCGGTGGCGCACTTGTGGTTTGTCTCCATACATCCTTTCAGCGACGGCAACGGACGAATAGGGCGCACAATAATGGATATGCTTTTGGCACGCGCCGACGGCAGCCAAAACAGGTTTTACAGTATGTCGTCAGCCATTGCCGAAAACCGCAAGTCATACTACAACGCATTGGAAAACACTCAAAAAAACGGCCTCGACATCACAGAATGGCTGTTGTGGTTTATAGACTGTCTTGGCAAAGCCGTCCAAAAATCTATACAAACAGTAAACCGCACCGTTGAAAAGACCGCATTTTGGGATCGTTACAGAAATTTTGCGCTCAACAGTCGTCAGATAAAAATCATAAATATGCTTTTTGACGGTTTTGACGGCAAATTGCAGACGAGCAAGTGGGCAAAAATCAATAAATGTTCATCCGACACGGCGTTGAGAGACATTCAGGATTTAGTGCAAAAAGGAATCTTTGCACAGACCGATTCGGGCGGAAGAAGCACGTGTTACGAACTGAATTTCAACAACAACCAATAACCACAATTATGACCCTCGCCGACCTTACCACATACGCGCTCGAAAAATACAGCATCCCCGAGGAACACAAATGGGAAAAGTTTCCCGGGTTTTCGGTGCTGTGCCATCCCATATCTCAAAAATGGCTCGCGCTCCTTATTCGCAAACAAGACGGCACCACTGGCAAAACCGTAGAAAAATGCGACCTCCGATGCGGCAGGGTATTCCTCAAACGTCAAAAATACGACTTCCTCACCGAACCCACCCGCGAAAAGGGCGACGACTGGCTCGGCATCGATTTCAACGAGCGCACCGACAGCAAGATTGTATTGGCACTCTTTGACTTCGCATACCAAAATATGACCACGATAGCGCACGAGCCGTCAGCTATCGTAGTCCCAAAACAGACAGACAATACCAAAGTATATACCGACACGCCGATAGACTTCTCCAGACGCCCGCCGCGCACATCACAGCCGATGGATCCGCCAAAAATCCAACAGATGCAGCGTCTGTATGAATACGGTTTTATGGACGACTACTACAAAAACAAATGCGAAAATTTCTATCGACAAGGCAAGTTTATGGAAGATTACGAAGATGATGTCGATTGGCAGACCAAGTTTTCACATTACTTCCCCACATACCACGATATGAACACGACGCAACTGCGCGAATATTTCACGTGGCGCACGCGATTCCGCAAAGGCATTGTGTACCAGACCACAACATCGTTTGCATACGTGTATGTGTACGAACTACTCAACCTGATTGGCGCAAAGTCGGCACAAGACGCACTTGACAAGTTGGAATTTTTCTACGCCAAATACATCGACGCGGGCTACGGCGACGCATCAATGGCAAAAAACGTATCACAATGGATAGCGCATTTTTGCATCATCAACGACATACAGCAGGAGACCGCCCAACATTATTTCAACGCCAAGGACATCAAAACCGACCTTGCCCTGTCGATATTGGAGCATCCCGACGAACACCCCGACGACAAGGTAATGGAAGCATGGTCAATTATAGCCAGGAGAAAACAACCAAGCGCACAGCTCCTCAAAAAAATCGGCGAAAAAAGCATCGCCCTTTACGCCGCCGTCGTCCGTCACTTAATCAACGGCATCACACCAAAAATCATAGGCAGAAAAAAAGTGCACACCGCTCGCTTGCTCCAAAATGCCATATATTACGACGCAGGCGACTGCACCCCGCGCAAATACGCCCTCACGCCCGTCCGCGAATTTACCTACACCGGAGAGCAATGGTATGAGGAATCATACGTCCTACTGCCTCAGCAAACCACAATCATTAAAATAATTGCCAAAGCAATCGACAAAAAATTAACGGATTACTTCAAATTCCACAAAAAACAAACCGCCACCGCGTCGCCGACGGTTTACGACCAATACATCAACGCCGCAATCAAGGAATACGAAGAATCTCTCCGTCCAAAAATCGAAGTGGACCTCTCGTCCCTCACCCAAATCCGCGAAGATTCCGCCACCACCCGCGACAGCCTCCTCACCGACGAGGATAAAGATTGGAGTGCGGGCATCCCTGCCCGCCAATCCGACACGCCATCCGTAGAAACGCGGGCGGTAGAGACGCACGGACGTGCGTCTCTACCATCCACAGATACGCGGGCAGGGATGCCCGCACTCCACACCCAAATCCTCCGCGCCCTTCTCACCACCGGCGACGCATCAGCAATCATCAAGGCAAACCACCTGATGCCGACCGTCATCGCCGAACAAATCAACGAGGCATATTACGACCAATTCGCCGACAACATCGTCGATTGCGACGGCGAAACGATTACAATAGTGGAAGATTATAGGGAAGAATTGGAGGAGATGTTGGATTACAATTTTTAAGAAACCACCACATTTTTACCGTTGATTTTTTATTTTATATAGATTTTTTAATACATCATTAACAGATAGCAGCAATTATTATAAAACTAATCGTAATAAACCCCAAAAATCGTCAAATTATTTAGAAATAATAAAGGTTATCTCTAATTTTGCGTTCGGAAAACAAAGGATTTCCATTAGTAAAATTATTAACAAAACAAAGTTATTATGAAACACACAATTATTCTCATCGCAATGCTCGTTGTCTGCATTGCGGGCGCATCGGCGCAGGAAGGAGGCAACAATGATGCTAACCGTTGGAGTTTTGGCGCGAGGGCGGGTGTCAACTTTGCCCACGACACGGATCTCAACACGACATCCAACACGGGCTTTGACATCGATTTGCTGTCAGATTTCCACTTGCGAAACAAGTTGTACCTCCGCACAGGACTTGGATTCCGCCAATTCAGGCAAAAATGGACGTCTATGTACGTGGATGCCGGCACAAAAAACACGATGGTCGGCAACACTATCAATCTGCCGCTGCGCCTTGCGTGGAAGTTGCCGCTGAGTGCCAATCTCCATCTCGACTTGGAAACCGGCGCGTTCTTGTCGTATGCCGTAGGCGGCAAGAGCGGCAACGGCGACAACAAACACGACACCTACGAATCCGGCTTCAAAAACCGCTATAATTTTGGCGCGGATTTTGGCGCGGGCGTATCGTTCAAGCAATTCTACTTGGGCGTGTCCAACACCTTCAACTACCGCAACATCGCCCCGGCATTCACAAGCGCGGTGAAGTTTGGCTACACGTTCAAGTAAGAGAATCTTTACAAGGCATAATATTTTTTCACGGCGATTTCATTCAACAACGAAATAAAATGAAATTGCCGTGATATTTTCATTTCCCCATCTCGAAAAAAATCCCTATCTTTGTCCTCCGCAAACAAAACTAACAAACCGCAAATGGACACCATCAAAATCCCCCGCCGCATTGCACAGACCGTCTTGAACTCCCTGAAAGGCGGCGTGGTGCCGCGCATTGGGCTGCCATACATAGCCGTCGGGCGCAAAAACGAAATCGAGGCACTTCTCCACGACGTTGAGATAATCAGCGAGGGCGGCGCGTCGTTCCGCTTCATCGTGGGGCGGTACGGCTCGGGCAAGAGTTTTTTGATACAGATGATTCGCAACTACGTTATGGACAAGGGATTCGTGGTTGCCGACGCCGATCTTTCGCCCGAAAGACGATTGCAAGGCACTAAGGGGCAAGGGCTTGCCACATACCGCGAACTCATCTCAAACCTCTCCACTAAGACCAAACCCGAAGGCGGCGCATTGACGTTGGTATTAGACAAATGGATAAACAACGTGCAGACCCAAGCCGCGCAGGAAACCGGCTACACCTTCGACGACCCACATCTACGCGCAGCCATTGACCTCAAAATCCAAGCCGTAACATCCTCGCTCAGCGAATTGGTACACGGATTTGAATTTGCAAGGCTACTCACCGCCTATTATCACGCCTACATCGACGGCGACGACATCACAAAGGCAAAGGTAATCCGTTGGTTTCGTGGGGAATACGCCCTCAAAAAAGAAGCCAAGGAAGATCTCGGCATCAATATCATCATCACCGACGACAATTGGTACGAATACATCAAGCTGTTTGCGGCGTTTTTCCGTCAGGCGGGTTATACGGGAATGTTGATTTTCATCGACGAACTTGTCAACATCTACAAAATCCCAAACACCATCACGCGCCAATACAATTATGAAAAGATGCTCACGATGTACAACGACACCCTGCAAGGCAAGGCGCGGCATCTTGGCATCATCATGGGCGCAACGCCGCAGACCGTCGAGGACAAGCACAGGGGAGTTTTCAGTTACGAGGCGTTGCGTTCGCGGCTTACGGAAGGCAAATTTTCGCGACCTGGCACACGCGACCTCCTCGCACCAATCATCCGCCTCGAAGCCCTCACAGCGGAAGAAATGCTCGTTCTTTGCGAAAAACTATCCACGATGCACTCCCAACTTTACGGTTACACCAACCGTCTCACTACCAACGACTTGACAATATTCATCAAGACCGAATTTTCGCGCATCGGTGCCGACCAAAACATCACGCCGCGAGAAGTAATCAGGGATTTCATAGAAGTGTCGGATTTGCTGTATCAAAATCCGGGATTGACATTGCAAGACCTATTGCAATCGGGCGACTTTGAGTTTGCGAAATCCGATGCAGTGTCGGATACAGTTGAAAGTCAAGATTTTGCGGAATTTGAAGTGTAAAAAATCAATGGACGTTTACTCACGATATTCGCCTTTTATACAGGATTTTATCTACCGCAACGGGTGGCAAAACCTTCGCGGCGTACAGAACGCAGCGGGGGAGGCTATTTTTTGTACGGATGACAATGTTTTGCTCTGTGCTTCAACGGCTTCCGGCAAGACTGAGGCGGCATTTTTTCCTATCTTGACATTAATGGACGAAAATCCGCCCGCGACAGTTGGCGTCCTGTACATCGCCCCATTAAAAGCCCTCATCAACGACCAATACGACCGACTGACCACCATCTGCGACGAGGCAAACATCACCGTAACTCGTTGGCACGGCGACGCCCCCGAAACGCCCAAACGAAACCTTCTCAAAAAACCTTCGGGCATCCTACAAATCACCCCCGAATCGTTGGAAGCGTTAATGATACGCAAACACGGCGAAATCCCGTCCCTCTTTGGCGACCTTCGCTTTATCGTAATCGACGAAATTCACTCGCTCCTGCGCGGCGACCGTGGGATGCAGACATTTTGCCTGATAGAACGCCTTTGCAAACTTGCCGGTTGCAATCCGCGCCGCGTAGGACTTTCGGCGACCATCGGCAACCCCGAATTAGCCGGACGTTTTCTCTCCGCCGGCAGCGACCGCAAGACCGCAATCCCACTCTTTGAAAGCAAAAAAGACGTTTGGCGGCTGTCGATGGAGCATTTTTATATAGATGAGGTTGGAGCGCAGGCGTCCCCGCCTGCCACCGAAGAGTTTGGAATACAAGCGACCAACGATGGAGTGCAGGCGGCTCGCCTGCCTATCGAGCGGGCAGGGATGCCCGCACTCCGCCCCAAGATAAAAGCGGACGAGCCGTCCGCACTCCAACACGCAGCCGACCCCGGCTTGCTATATGTCTTTGAAAATACCAAGGGCAAAAAGTGCCTGATTTTCACCAATTCGCGTGAGGAATGTGAATCTGTATGTCAACATCTTCGCCAATACTGTGAAGTCGTCAACGAGAAAGACCGTTTCTTAATCCATCACGGCAACCTCTCCGCCTCGTACCGCGAGAGTGCCGAGGAGGAGATGAAGGACGACAATTCATATATGTCGATCTGCGCCACGGCGACCCTCGAACTCGGAATCGACATCGGCAAACTTGAACGCGCATTCCATATCGACGCGCCGTTTACCGTGTCGGGATTTCTTCAACGGCTTGGACGCACGGGGCGGCGCGGTCAGCCGTCCGAAATGTGGTTTGTAATGCGCGAAGAACACGCCGAAGCCCGCGCAATGTTGCCCGAACTGATTCCGTGGTATATGTTGCAGGGCATTGCGATTGTGCAATTGTATGTAGAAGAACGATTTGTGGAACCGCCGCGAATGGACAGGATGCCGTACAGTTTGCTTTACCATCAGACAATGAGCACACTCGCATCAAGCGGCGAAATGACCGCGAGAGAACTTGCATCGAGGGTGTTGTCGTTGTCGTGTTTCAGACGAATCACACAAGACGATTACAAGATATTATTGAGACATCTTATAGAAAAACGACATATTTCTCGTACAGAAAACAACGGCTTGATTGTAGGTCTCGAAGGCGAAAGAGTAATCAACAACTACAAATTTTTCGCCGTGTTCCAAGAAAACATCGAATACAGCGTCAAGGCTGATTCTCAGGAACTTGGCACAATTGTAAAACCACCGCCACCAGGCGAAAAGATAGCTATTGCAGGGCGCGTTTGGGTTGTGGAAGAACTCGACCACAAACGACACATCGTATATGTAACCCTCGTAAAAGGCAACATCCCGGCATATTTTGGCGACGTGCCGGGCGACATTCATACACGCATTTTGGAACGTATGCACTACGTATTGCGCGAGGACAAGCAATACCCATACCTCAAACCCCACGCCGTCAACCGATTGGCGGAGGCACGTCATAGTTTTCAGGCATCGGGCATGGGCAGCCATCATTTGATACATCTCGGCGGCAAGATGTGGGCACTATTTCCGTGGCTTGGCACGTATGCGTTTTTGGCGTTGGAAAGGTTTTTGAAATTGGTGTGCGCCCCGCGCCTCGGTCTCAAAGGCTTCACCTCTGCGCGTCCGTACTATATGCAATTTACAATGCAGGTGTCGGAAGACGAGTTTTATAATATAGTGTCGGAGGAAAGCCGCCGCCCTCATTCGCCTATGGAACTCCTCTACCCCGCCGAAAATCCCGTCTTTGAAAAATACGACGAATACCTCCCCGAAGAGTTAGTCCGCAAAGGCTTCGCGTATGGCGTATTGGATTTTGAAGGAATGAAAGAACGGGTGCAGGGATGGAGCGGGGCGATGATTTTTCAATCGAAACCTCAAAATAGGTAGCCCTCACGGACTACCCTTAGCGTTGACGCGCCGTTGGCGCTTTACGTACACAATCGTAGCACCAAAGGTGCGATACCTCCAAGGGTAGTCCGTGAGGGCTACCTATCTCGGACCACCCTTAGCGTTGACGCGCCGTTGGCGCTTTACGTACACAATCGTAGCACCAACGGTGCGATATCACAAAGGGTAGTCCGTGAGGCTACCTATCTATCAAATCATATCATATCATTCGCAACGGAAATATTACCCATCACCACTCCAAATCCTTGATTCCGTACCTCAGCACCTCAATCTCTTTGCCGGTGCAATCCACGATGGCGGTAGGATTGTTGTTGCCGTAGCCGCCGTCGATTACGAGGTCCACCTGATTCTTGTAACGTTCCCAAATCAACTCCGGGTCGGTGGAATACTCAATCACTTCGTCCTCGTCGTGGATGGACGTGGTAACGAGCGGATTGCCAAGCTCGGCTACAATCATCGAGAGGATTTTGCTATCCGGCACACGCAGACCGATAGTCTTGCGCGAATTGTCGAACATACGCGGCACCTTCTTGCTCGCCGGAAGGATGAATGTGAACGGGCCGGGCGTATTCCTCTTCAACATCTTGAAAACATTTGCACTCAGCGGCATAGTGTATTCCGCAATGTTGGCGAGGCTGTCGCAAATAAAAGAAAACCTCGATTTGGCAAGTTTGATGCCCTTGAAAAGCGCAAGCCTCTCCAAAGCCTTTTTGCTAAACATACTACACCCCAAGGCATATACGCTGTCGGTAGGGTAAATGATAACGCCGTCATTGCGCAGGATGTCCACAGCATGCAATATCTCACGCTCCTGCGGCGTTACTGGATGAATTTTTAATAAAGTGCTCATAATGGTCAATACATTTTAAAAGGTTAACATAACATTATTTAAACGCCACAAAAATAAAAAAAATATTATATTCTGCATTTTTTTTGTATTTTGAAAAAAATGTACTAATTTTGCGGCGGATTAATTTTTACATCATGACCAAACTCAAAACAGCATTATTTGTACTAACATTATTGGCAGCAATAGGGTGCAAGACACCTAAGGATATTGCTTATTTTCAGGATATTGAAAACAATAGTTATGTAGCCGTAAGCGATAGCGCGGAGATACGTTTGAAGGCGGGCGACAAGCTCACCATAATCGTACATGCACGCAAGCCTGAACTTGCGGCGCAGTTCAACCTCTCCGTATCGTCGCAGAGGATTGGCTATACCAACCTCAACAACGGCTCTTACCAGATGTCGTCTTATACGGTGGACGACGACGGATATATCGACTTCCCAGAGCTCGGAAAACTTCAACTCAGAGGCTTGTCCCGCGCCGAGGTAGTTGACTTAATCAAGAAAAAACTTATCGAAGGCGAATACTTCCTTACCGACGATTTTGTGGTAACGGTGGAATTTGACGGTATGTACTTCACAGTCTTGGGCGAAGTGCCAAAGCCGGGACGCTATCCCATTACCAAAGACCGCCTCACAATCCTCGACGCGCTCGGTGTATCGGGCGACATGGCAATACAAGGCATCAGGAAAAATGTAAAGGTGCTCCGCGACGAGGGACAGGGCAAAAGGGTGTATATCCTCGACTTCACCAACGCCAACCAGGTGCTCACATCGCCTGTATATTACATCCAGCAAAACGACGTACTCTACGTGGAGGCCAACGACCTGCGCAAACGCCAGACCACCAACAACGGCAACACGCTCCGTACTGGTTCGTTCTGGATTTCCATCGCGTCTATCTTGACAACGTTATATGTAGGTTTCATCAAATAAGCTAAAAATTTTTATTATTCTATAAACAATGGCAAACGAACAGCAAGTAGTTCAGGTTCAACAACAAACGATGGATACAGAATCCGTCAGTGAACTCAACATCAGGGATCTCATATCTGCCTGCATAGACAAATGGTATTGGTTTGCAATATCAATTGCATTCTGCATGTCGATTGCGGCGCTATACATCCTTATGACCCAAAAGTCCTACACGAGGGAAGCGATGATAATGATCAAGTCCAACTCCAAGGGCGCGTCAGCCATCGACTACGGTATGGACGACTTCTCTAACCTCGGACTTTTCAACACAAAGTCGGGCGTGAACGACGAGTTGATTGCCATTCAGTCGCCTTCCATCATCACCGAGGTAGTAAAGCGCCTTAGCATCGACTACTCCTACCAAAAGGAAGGAACATTCCGCAACGAAGTGCTTTACGGTGCCACCAACCCCGTAAAAGCCGAAATCATCGACGTGCCTGATCTGTTCGGATGCAGTTTTAAGATGATACTCAATCCCGACGGCTCATTTGTACTCACCAGATTCAGATATTCTGCAGAAAACCAGCCAATCAAAGACGACAGAGAGCTTCGTGGCAATCTCGGTTCGGCAGTGGAAACACCTGTTGGACAAGTAATGATAACAAAAACAGACCATTTTGACGAAATAGTAACAGAACCTATTGTCATCTACATAGGACACGGCTCTATTTTGGACGTTGTAGCAGGCTGCCAAAAACAACTCGTTGCCGAACTCAAAGACAAGATGGCAAACGTCATCGACCTCACATACACCGACAAGAACATCCAACGCGCCGAAGACTTCCTCAACACCATCATCAACGTTTACAACGAAAAATGGATTGAAGACAAAAACGTAATTGCAGTAAGCACTTCCAAGTTCATCAACGAGCGTCTCGACGTCATCGAGCAAGAACTCGGCAACGTAGAAAACGACCTCTCTGCCTACAAGAGCGAAAACCTCATCCCGGACATCGACGCCGCCACCAAGATGTATATGAACCAAGCCAACACCATGAACAATAGGATTGGCGAGCTTGAAACTCAATTGTACATGGCGCGCACCATCAAGACCTACGTAAGCGACACCACCAAAAACTACCAATTGCTCCCGTCGTACCCGTCTCCTACTGGCACAAGCAGCACCGAGCAACAGCAAATCGCCGAATACAACAAAGGCGTATTGGAACGCAACGGACTATTGGCAAGCACATCCGCCAAAAACCCGGTAGTAAAGGAACTCGAAGAAAAACTCAACGAGATGCGCAAAAACGTGGCTTATTCAATGGACAACCAAATTTTGTTCCTCAACGCCGAAATAAGCTCGTTGAAAACCACAATGAACCAATCTCTCGCGCACATTGCCAAAAATCCCGACCAGGCAAAGCACCTTCTCTCTGTGGAACGTCAGCAGAAAGTTAAGGAGTCTCTCTACCTCTTCCTGCTCCAAAAACGCGAGGAAAACGAACTCTCACAGGCATTTACGGCATACAACACCCGCATCATCTGCCCGCCATACGGCGTTATGAAACCGTCGGCACCGAGCAAGATGAAAGTGCTTGGCATCGCTCTCGTGCTTTCGTTGATGCTGCCTCTCGGTCTTGTATATCTCATAGAAGCCAACGACACCCGCGTCCGCAACCGCAAGGATCTCGAAGGTATGAAGACACCGTTTGTGGGCGAAATTCCGCTCCACACCAAGAAGCTCACCTTCTGGCAAAAAGTTGGGGACAAGATTACCAAGGTGATTACATACATCAAGGTCAAGATATTCCGTCAACGCATCAAGGAAGACGACAAAAAACGTCCTATCGTGGTCAAAGTTGGTTCCAAGTCGGTATCTTCGGAAGCATTCCGTGTACTTAGGAGCAACATCGAATTTGTAAATTCGAGCCGTGAACAGAAGACAGAAGGCGGCGAAGTTATGATTATTTCGTCAATGATGGCAGGTAGCGGTAAGACATACATCACCACCAACCTCGCAGCATCATTCGCCATCAAAGACCGCAAAACCATCGTTGTGGACCTCGACCTCCGCAAACGCACATTCAGTATGAACGTCGGCACTCCCAAAGAGGAGGGTTCCGAAGAATTAATCCAGCCAGAGCGCGGTGTATCGACCTTCCTCGCTGGCTACGACGAAGATTGGCACGAACTCGTAAAAAAACTCGAAATCCCCAAGGCAAAGCACAAGCATAGAAAACACAAAAAACACGAATCCGAACAAAAAGAAACCCGCACATCTCGTCAGATGAAGGCAGACCTCAAAGAGGCAATTCTCGACGTGCTGCCCGCAGGTGAAATTCCACCAAACCCGGCAGAGCTTCTCAACACCAACCACTTCAAGAGACTCATTGCAGAGTTGAAGAAGGAATACGACGTCATCATCCTCGACGCACCGCCGGTAGAAATTGTGGCTGATACCGCAATCATCGCCAAGGAGGCCGACAGCACATTGTTCGTTATTCGTAACGGCTTGCTCGAACGCGAATACTTGCCCGTTGTCGATCGTTACTACACCGAAAACAAGATGCCTAACGTCGAAATCATCCTCAACGGCGGCACATTCAAGAAATACGGTCGTTATGGCTACGGCAAATACGGTTACGGCTCGTATGGCTACGGCTACGGCGGCTACGGTTATGGTTACGGCTATGGCTACGGTTATGGCTACGGCTACGGCGCCAACAGCGACGAAGAGGAAGAAGAAGATTAATCCCAAGGTATCAAATATCAACAGGAGGACTTTGGTATATGAAGCAGTATCTCGACCTACTCGACACCATTCTAAAATATGGCGTGAAGAAAACCGACCGCACCGGCACCGGCACGATAAGTTATTTCGGCTATCAGATGCGGTTTGATTTGGCGGACGGTTTTCCATTGCTGACTACCAAAAAAGTCCACCTAAAATCCATCATCTACGAACTCCTGTGGTTTTTGAACGGCGACACCAACGTCAAGTACCTTCAAGACCACGGAGTGCGCATTTGGAACGAATGGGCAGACCCCAACGGCGACCTCGGCCCCATCTACGGCTATCAATGGCGTCATTGGCGCACACCCGACGGCAAAGAAATCGACCAAATAGCCAACATCGTAAACGCCCTGAAAAACAATCCCGATTCGCGCCGCCACATCGTTTCGGCGTGGAATCCCGCAGATGTTGACGATATGGCATTGCCACCCTGCCATACAATGTTTCAATTTTACGTAGCGGACGGACGACTCTCCTGCCAACTCTACCAAAGGAGTGGCGACAGTTTTCTCGGCGTACCGTTCAACATTGCATCGTATGCATTATTGACAATGATGATGGCGCAAGTCTGCGGCTACAAGCCAGGCGTATTTGTGCACACCTTGGGCGACGCACACATTTACCTCAATCATTTGGAGCAGGTGCACACACAATTGCAACGCACCCCCTACCCTCTTCCGACAATGCGCATCAACCCCGACGTGAAAGACATATTCTCATTCCAATACGAAGACTTTACATTGGAAAATTACCAATGCCACCCGACCATCAAGGGCGTAATTAGCGTTTAAATTTTACGTTTCTCGGCTGCGGATTTCATCGCGGAGTTTTGTGGCGAGTTCATAATCCTCGCGCTTGATGGCTTTTTCCAATAGGATTTTCAGACGTTGAAGGTTGATGGAGGCGAGGTCATTGTCGGTTTTTGACGACACATTGCTGCCGACGCCCGCCGCGGCAAGCACCACCTCGTATGTATAAATAGGACAACCGAATTTGATAGCGAGCGCAACGGCGTCGGACGTGCGGCTGTCAAGGCGGACAATCTCATCATCGGGCGCACCCTTGATGCGGCACACCACCTCCGAATAATAAATCTCCTTCTCCACATTGGCGATGATGACCTCCTCGACCACAATTTTGTACGAATTGGCAAACCTGTAAATGAAATCATAAACCAACGGGCGTGCAATCTTGATGCCGTCCAAGAGCACAGCAATCGACTGCGCCTCCGACTTGCCAATCGTAACCGCAAGCCTGCGACCGCCGTCCTGTTCCTCCAAAACAAGGCTGTAAGTATCTGCATAATAGTGCAGTGGCGTAACCGCCACCACCGAAAGTGGAATCTTTTTCATAATGATGTCCGCTAAGAAAATATTTTCGACAAAAATAATAAAAAATATTTGCTAATACCAAAAAAAACTAATAATTTTGCAGCCGATAAAAAATAAGAAATCATTAGCAGGGTTCCTAAGAGATCGTCCCCATATTGGGGCACACCACCTTGGCTAAGCAAACACTAACAAACAAATGTACGCAATCGTAGAAATCGCAGGTCATCAGTTCAAAGTAGAAAAAGACCGCAAAGTGTATGTAAACCGTCTCCACAGCGACGAAGGCAGCACCATCAGCTTCGACAACGTGCTCCTCGTTGACAACGACGGCGACGTAAAAGTAGGCGCACCCAAAGTGGACGGCGCATCGGTGTCGGCAAAAGTACTCCGCCACCTCAAAGACGACAAGGTAATCGTCTTCAAGAAAAAACGCAGAAAAGGCTACGCCGTAAAGAGAGGACACCGTCAGTGCCTCACTCAGATCCTCATCGAAGGCATCAACTTCTAATCGGACGCGAAGGCAAGCGTTTTTAATTATTTTTTTTAAGTTAACAACAAGACTAAAACAGTAACAAGAAATGGCACATAAGAAAGGCGTCGGCAGTTCGCGCAACGGTCGTGAATCGCACAGCAAACGCTTGGGCGTTAAGAAATTTGGTGGCGAGCAGGTTATAGCCGGCAACATCATCGTCCGTCAGAGGGGTACTCAGCACAACCCCGGTGCAAACGTAGGCATGGGCAAAGACCACACCCTCTTCGCACTCGTGGACGGCACAGTAAAATTCCAGGTTAAACGCGGCGACAAGAGTTACGTCAACGTAATTCCCGCTGAGGCCAAGGAAGCGTAACCTCCGTTACCGCTCTAAAAGGCAAAAAACAGAAGACACTCCCAAGTTGGCTCATCAATCTATGATTAATAGCGGCTTGGGAGTTGTTTTTTTTGATAACAACAACTAAAAACACAGGTAATCATGCTGTTAGTAAAGACAATAGTTGACAATCCAGAGTTCGTAATAGAACGACTCGCCATCAAAAACCGCGACGCTCGCGCTTCCGTGGAGAAGATTGTGGCTCTCGACAAGGAGAAACGCGCAATCCAGACCCGTCTCGAAGAAAACAAGGCAGAGCAAAACGCTCTCGCCAAGAAGATTGGCGAATGTTTCAAGCAAGGCAAAAAAGACGAGGCTGACGCCGCAAAAGCCCGCGCCACCGAACTCAAAAACATCATAAAGGACGGCGAAGACCAATTCCAGGCTCTCGACAAGGAACTCAACGACATCCTCGTGCTCCTGCCCAACCTGCCATACGAACTCGTTGCGCCCGGCAAGTCGGCAGACGACAACGTGGAAATCCGCCGTGGCGGCGACGCCCCGAGTTTTGAAGGCATCGACCCGCTCCCGCACTGGGAACTCGCCAAGAAATACGACATCATCGACTTTGCCACCGGCGTAAAAATCACCGGCGCAGGCTTTCCACTCTACAAGGGCAAGGGCGCAAAATTGCAACGCGCTCTCATCAACTTCTTCCTCGACGAGGCCGCCAAATCCGGCTATATGGAGGTAGAACCGCCGGTATTGGTAAACGAAGCATCAGGTTTTGGCACAGGTCAATTGCCCGACAAGGAAGGTCAGATGTACCACTGCGAGGTTGACAATCTCTACCTCGTGCCCACCGCCGAAGTGCCCGTCACCAACATCTACCGCGACGAAATCCTCGACGCCAAGCAACTCCCAATCAAGCATTGCGCCTACACACCGTGTTTCCGCCGCGAGGCTGGCAGTTACGGCGCAGACGTTAAGGGTCTCAATCGTCTCCACGAATTCGACAAGGTGGAACTCGTGCAGGTAGTACACCCCGACAAGAGTTATCAGGCGTTGGATATGATGGTATTGCACGTAGAAGGCCTTGTGAAAAAACTCGGTCTCCCCTACCGCATCATCCGTCTCTGCGGCGGCGATATGAGCTTCACCTCGGCAATGACCTACGACTTTGAAGTTTGGTGCGCCGCTCAGCAAAAGTGGCTCGAAGTAAGTTCGGTTTCCAACTTTGAATCGTTCCAGGCAAACAGGCTCAAACTCCGTTTCCGCGAGGACGGCGACAAGAAGACCCGCCTCTGCCACACCCTCAACGGTTCGGGTCTCGCATTGCCACGCATCGTTGCCACCATCCTCGAAAACAACCAGAAGGGCGACCGCATCGAAATCCCCGAAGTTTTGAGGAAATACACCGGCTTCGATTTCATCGGCGGCGAAGAGGAATAAAATATGGGGTGCGGACGGCTCGTCCGCCAACATTGAATTACGAATCGTTTTCCGTTTTCCGTTTTCCGTTTCCCGGTTTCCGTGCGCTTACGCACACGGCTTGGTGATACCGCCCCGTTGGGGCTTTACGTCATACGCATAGCGCCAACGGCGCGAAAACTCCAAGCCGTGTGCGTGAGCGCACGGTTATTTATATGCACGGTTAATTATATATACGATTAATTATATGCACGGTTATTTATATCAACGTATATTACACAAACAAATACGAATTATGCGCAAACTTTTATTAATCATTGCATTGGTATTCTGTGCGGTGTTTGCATCGGCGCAGGAAACAACACGTGTTTATTGCGAAATGCAGCAATACAACAGCCTAACAGGAGGATTGTCAACATACGTTGACTTGGGCCTTGAAAAATCTTCACTGAATGGCACTTACACAACACTTATGGACGACTATGGCAACAAATTCGTCTCCAAAATTGCTGCCGTCAACTATCTATGCAGCAAAGGATGGACGGTATTCACCTTTATCGGCGGCAACGAAACCGACAAAGATCGCGTGATTTTTTACAAGGACATCACCGACAAATCCCAAATCATCGAAGGCCTTAACGTGAAAATAAAGAATTAAAGATTAAAGAATTAAAGACCAAAAACCAAAACCTCACTTCTTCCGATACAACAATATCGTGCCGCTACGTTTCAAAGTGCTGCCATCCTTGCCGCTTACAACAATATCGTAGAAATACGTGCCTGGGGGACAGGGGCGGTTGCCTTTGTTGTCTATCGTGCCGTCCCAACCAAAAATAGACGGCGTAACGCTCTCCCACTTGCAGATGGTCTGTCCATACGAATTGTAAATCTTGCAACGTAAACTCTTGATATTGGCGGGCATCTGTGTGAGGTTGCCATTTTTGAGAAACGACTCATCCTCGTCAAAAAACGTAAACACATCATTCACACCGTCGCCATTGGGCGTAAAGACATTCACTTCCTTAATCTCCAACGGACGAGGGACGATGCTAACGTACTGAGTGTCAATATCAATACAACCCTTGGCGGACTTAGTTTCCATTATGACCTCATATTTGCCTCGGTCATAATATGCGTGAGGCGCGTCGGCGGTGTACTCGCGGGGCGAATTGTCGCCAAAATGCCACGTGGTTTCCGCCGCCCAGGACGTCTTGTTACTAAATTTGATTTCGTCGCCAATGAAAGCCGTGCCGCCGTCCTCCACGCTCGTAAAATTTGCCAACTCCACATTCACAAACACCGACGTATCGTGCAGACAGCCCATATCGTCGCTAATCAAAAAACTATAACGCGTAGTGCCTTCCTCCTGCGGGCGCGCATCGGCAACTCCCGCAGACGTAGCCGAAACACCTTTGCCCGACCAAACAGCGCGGCGCAGGTCATATTTGGCGTCAAACTGCCATTGATGGGCTTCCGTCAAATCTTCGTCTAAAACAATCTCAAATCCAAGCACATAGCAACTATTTTCGGTGTCGTTGGAAGTGATTTCGAGTTTCCATTCGCCATTGACGGGTGCGCCCACGAGATTGGCAAATTCGGGCGTATTGCCGGGCGTAAAAACATATTCCATCAATCGCCTCAACGCAAAAACATACTCCCTGCCGCCATCGAGTGCCTTGCCATATTCGCTCAAAACCGCCATCTTGCCGTCGGGTGCGGTGAGCGTTACCTGCGCATTGGAGGTATTATCGTGAAAAAACGACAATTTGACAGCCTCTATGTCGCCCGCGCCAATTGTAACACCGTCAAAATTCTTGAACCTCACCTTCTCGCTCCACGTGGTGCCATACAAGGTCTGCGGTGCAGATTCATAATACGAATTATTAACCTCATACTTGACTTTGGCGTCGGCGATGGGCATCGTGAGAGTGATTTTTTCGCCGAGACACACTCCTGAATACGCACTACTGATGTCATTCTTATAACCACTAAAATCCGGCGATTTGCCCACCGTCACCTTCGCAACGTCGGTAATGGAAATATCGCCCTGAGTCATCTTGACGCTCACCATATACGCGCCGCCCTTCTTGTACGCATACTCCACCGACGGGATGCGCGTGGTGCGGAAGTCGCCATTATCAAAATCCCAATAATACGACACGCCGTCTGCCGCGCCCTCCACCGTCGCCGTAAACGTAATTAAATCCTCAGGACACGCCTTGATGACGCCATTATCGGCATCAATATGAATGGTCTGCGACATTGCCCCAATAGAAAGGAGCATCGTTGCTATGATTGAAATTAAATGCTTCATACCAATTGTAATTTTGGTGCAAAAGTAACATTAAATTTTTTTGGGCGCAAAAATTTTTGACTATCTTTGCCACTATGATACGGACATTATTTATATTGACAATCCTAATGGCGACGCTCGGAGCATCGGCGCAGCCATTTTTGCACGACCAACCCATCAAGGATGGCACAGACAGGCGTGTGTATAGCACAATACAGACCCACGTGGGCGATTCTTACGCCAACACTTGGAACGTGGGCAGTGCAAAAAAACTTTCGGGCAAGATTTATGTGCTCGAAGTGTGGCTCACGCGCCCCGGCACGTCGTGGAGCAAAACCGACATGGGCACCGTTCAATACAAAATCAACAACGCCCTCGCGTGGCTGCAACGTATGGCGGCGCGTTACAGCGTTGCGGTGGAATTTGAGAAAGGCTCTTTTCACGGCGACGGCGGCGGCGTGGAGATGAGCGGCTTGCCCAAATCTTACGACGACTGCGCCAATCAGCCGCTATTGCTGCCACGCGCTCTCAAAGTGATTGGTTATGAAGATGTTATACAATGTTACAACCGGCTCAAAGAAATCTCCGGCACCGACAACATCATCGTATTGGTTCTTATCAACAACGACGGCTGGTCAAACGCCAACCAATTTTCATCGCTCCACGCCACCAATCATTTCAGGGATTATTTTCTTGAAAGTGTCAACCTATTCCGCACCGACGACGGCGAACCCACCAACGGTCAGACCATCGCCCACGAAATCCTGCATCTATTTGGCGCGTGGGATATGTATGACGGTCAAGCGTCCAACGCCGCCAGCAAATGGGCAAATCAATATTACCCCAACGAGATAATGCTGCAAGTATCGTCAACATTGGACGACCTCACCATCTCGCCCCTCACCGCCTGGCTCGTCGGCCTCACATCAGAATACCACGAATGGTATTGGGATTTCATAAGGGAGGAGTATAAGTGATTTAATTGATATACAACGAATTAAATAATTACAAATGCTTGAAAACGTACTAAATCTCGAAAAAAAAGTGAGATTAAGTACATTTTCAAGCACAAAAACATAAACTAATGTTTGTTAAGCGTTAAATTTTGCAATGATTTGGGTTCACAGACAAAAAAAATCTATCATATAAATTACTGATTAACAATAAAATACAACAAAAATAAGGAAAATTTTTAAAAATATTTTGACATTTTAAATGTTTTTTTGCACCTTTGTCACGGTTAAGAACAGCATCTTATCCAACAATGTTGAAAGATAAAAGAGGCATTGTGCGGTAATCTGCAAGAGAATGTGGAAGTTTTCAAGAATATACGATTACTGCACAACTGCCACGCTTTAAATTATCAGCGTGGTTCGTTGTGTTATGTTGTATATTTAGGTATTCCACAACCTTCTTGCAAATATAACGCAAAGTAACTACGCTTTTGTTGTATTTATACAGTACATCGTAGTCCTTCCTCTTGATTATAATTGTTAATCAACACCATATCACATAAACAATAAAACAAAAACAATGAAACGAATAATACTTCTTCTGCTTGTATCCGCAATCTTAACAGAATTTGCGGCAGCGCAAGGATACGAAATCAAAGTGAAAATTCACCACATTCCCAACGACACCGTGATACTCGGACACCATTTCAATGAACGTCTGATACCCGACGACACTGTGGTGCTCGACAACAAGTGCGAGGGCGTATTCCGTGGAAAAGAAAAACTGCCCGTGGGAATGTACTTCATATTCCTGCCGAGCCGAAACTACTTCGACATCCTCATCGACGGCAGCCAGACCTTCTCAATAGAAAACGACACAACGCCTTCCGAGTTTCTCAAAAACATGAAGATAACCGGCAGCATCGAAAACCAAATATTCCACGACTACCAAGTGGTGCTTAGGGAAGCCACCCTGGAATACAACGAACTCACCGCGCAATTCGAAAAAATAAAGGGCGACTCCGTCAAGGAGAACGAAATAAAGGAAAAGAAGAAAGCCATCGGACATCGCGTCGAGCAAGAATACATAAACCAGAAGACTCAATATCCCGACCAGTTCTTCTCAAAATTCCTGACCGCGACGCGCGACGTTGAAGTGCCTGAATCCATCACAGACAAGACCGACAGATTCTATTATTATAAGGCGCACTATTTCGACAACTTCCCGCTCGAATACGCACCGCTGCTGCGCACTACAATCTACCAGCCGAAGATTGAAAAATACATCACGAACCTCTGTATGCAAATGCCCGACTCGCTGATTAAGGAATGTAAAATGTTAGTCGGCAAGGTGCGTGGAAACGAAGAACTCTTCCGCTTCATGCTCGTATCTCTGTACAACAAGTACCATAAAAACGAAGAAATGCACGACGTGTATATTGAACTTGCTAAAATATTCTGTGAAGAAGCAGTATGGGCTACGGATTCTTTCAAAAATGAACTTAGAAAAGAAATAAGTAAGGATGTAGAACTATCAAGCAAGGAAGAACGAGAGCGGAAACTTAACGAAATCAAAAAGAAGTACGACGCAAACCATTCGAGTGTAGAAGAAGAAGTAAAAAAATACGAGGAATACGTTAATAAAGTTTTTTATGCCTATCACAGTTCAATCGGATGGGACGGCAAAAGTAAGGTGGTAATTACAAGTTCACATGTTATGTCTCAGTTGAATTTGGCTGTATCAATTGCAAAAAAAACAATTGACCCAAAATTAATAAATCGCTTGTCCGCTTCCTACCGTAAGTTTATGGGACTTTATAGAGGTTATGTCGTTTTTTTTGAAAGTGAATTTGTGGAAAAGGTATATCCCGCAGTTGCCAAGAATAGTGAATCTCTTGATTTTGAAATATTTTATGTCAAGACATTTTACGAATATAATTTTTACGCCGATAGTAGTGTCATCAACAGGGTGTGCGATGCAATTACTCGCACATCAGACAGAGAGCGACAAGCATATTTGTTCTCTGAATATGTCAATTTGTGCCGTAAGTACAAAAATGCAACAAAGACACCACCAACAGTCAACACATCGCTTTCTGCTCCTATTTGCAAATCGTTTGTGGACGAAATTATCAACACTCGTTCTTCTCAGGCAATTGCAAAATGCGACGAAATCACAAAAGGGTGGCCAAATTACCAAAGCGATATATATCTTCCAACGGAAGAAGTGCGTCTTTACAACAAGTTGAAAAATTTAGCAGCCAAAGACAGCAGGGATTTATTCTCTACAATAGACCTCTATTTGCAGAAGTATGCAAATTCGGGAAATGATATTTCCGGCTCCATACTCTCTAACTTGCAATCAATGAAAGACCAAGAGTCTGCGGATGCAATCATCAATATGATTCACAATTATTCCGCTTTTATCAATCAACACGATAATTATAACACGAAACTAAACGACTTGCTATACAAGAGATTGACCAACCTCGACGCATCATCTTCAATACAAACAGCGGACAAACTGGTAGAAGACAACGCATCTTATATGCAAAGCAATCCTACATTTGACACCCAGGTACAGACTGTGTATCTTACGAAACTATCAGAACTTGATGAAAGCAATCGTAACGAACAAATCTTGGAGGCTATTTCTCGCAATAAGAGATACTCGTCAAAAATGAAACAGAAATTCAATCCGATAGTTACAATATACACTTGGATAAAGAATAACTCCTCTGCATCATATAAATGGACAGGTATTATCGACAAATACTTATCTTGTTTCCCGACAAATGTTCACAAAACAGAACTAACCAATTTGAGGAACAAATATTCGGAAGAAATAAGACGGCTAGAAGAAGAACGTCGCCGTGCAGAAGAAGAACGCAGAGCACGCGAAGCGAGTGTTGCAGCACAAGCAAACAACCCACGCGTAGGAGATTATGTACAAGTCGAAACAAGGTTTAGTTGTGGATTATTATGCTCCACTCCAAACTTTATAATTACAGGATATGTCACACGGTTTTCCAAATACGGATACAGCAACGAACATACATCCTTATCCATCGAAGTAAAATCAATATCAGGCAAACGCGGAGAGGACTATACCGATGATCATTGGAAAATTGCTCGTGAAAAGGTAAAGATTGGTTCTGAATTGCATTTTTCGGATAGTGGCGAAGGTAGTGATCTCTTTCACAATCTTATAATTTTGAACCGTTAATTTTCATTAAACTCGCCAAATTTTTCTGTTCACTATGAAGTGGATGATACAGCAAAATTGCAATGAAAGGCAATAAAAAATGCTTGAAAACGTACTAAATCTCGAAAAAAAAGTGAGATTAAGTACGTTTTCAAGCATTTTTTTTGCGATTGAGCCACGCCAAATCGCATCACTTCTTCCCCTTCACCTGTTTCAAACTTCCCCTGACGACATCCCTAATCTCAAACTCTGACACTGGGACTTCGCCGGTGATGAAGTCGGCGTTGTTGAAATTGGCGGTGAATTGCTCGTAAAAATCGGGATCTTCCTGGGGCAGGACAAAACGCTTGTCAAACGTGCCTTTGTCGGGGTTGAAATGCGCAAAATACGGCTTTGTAAACAGTTTGTCGGGATATTTGGAGCCGACTACGAGCCACTTGCCATTGTGCGACCAATTGTGATTGCTCTCAGTGGAAGGGCTATTGACGCCATCAGGATGCGAAATCTGCATCGTCGTCAAATCCAACAGCCAAATCTCCGATTCCTGATTGAACGGCGTAAAATAGCCACGCTCCGCCAACGTGTAGGCGATATATCTGCCGCACGGCGACGGCTTGGGATATGCCACACTGCCATGAGCCGCCTGGTCGGTAAGCAACGTATCTACATCGCCCCAAACATCCTTTTCGGCATCGTAAGAAATCTTCAACAGACTGAATCTCAGGCTGGTATCGGTTTCGTCGCCCTCACGGCGTTTTTTGGCACTTATGTAATAAAGCGTCTTGCCGTCGGGACCCCACGCAGGGAAATTTTCGAGGTCTTCGGTGCAGAGTTTGGGCGTCGAAAATACGGTTTCGGTCTTCATATTCATAATTATAATGTCCGAAACGCGGTCGGAAACGTAGATACGCTTTTCGAGGTCGTTGTGGAAACGCTGACCGATATTATTGGCTGACATCGCTATGATGTAGCCGTTGGGATTCCACGACGAATACACGCCACCCGAAATCATCGAATCAACCTTTGTATTGAATTTCTGCAACTTGCCCTCCCACAAAATCGTGGTGCCAGGATTGAATTTGCGGCTGTGAAACAACATCTTGTCGGGACTTTGGGCACAAAACGAATGACAATTGACGCAAGCATTGTCGATGCCGGAATTTTCGATAATCGGCTTGCAACCAAAATTCTCCACGCAACGCTGATACAGTCCCATTTTGAGCCAAAAAACATAGCCCGTCTCTATATTTCGGTAAGCGAGGTAAGAATCGATGCTGTCGGGCGAGATGTATTGCACAAACGGTTTGTAACGAAAACATTTGCCCGACGTGTCGGTGATGTACGCCGTGTAACTAATTGAGCCACCGACATTTTCCTTCAACAACGCCTTCCAATCGTCGATGTCCCAAATGAGTTTGCCGTCCTTGCACAGAATCTTTTCACAGCCCTTGGACGACGACACATCCACCATTTCGAGCCGTCCATCCGCCGCCTTAAAATTGAGCGGCGCGATGTTTACAGGAATGGTAACGTCGGTATAGTCGGGGAATATCGACGGCACAGCGTCTTTGTCTTGAAAATCAGTGATTTCCTTGGCGCAGGACGTTATAATCGCAAATGCTGAGAGCAAAAATATAATCTTTTTCATTCTTTGTGGCTGTTTTTGAGACTAAAATTCTTTGACATCGGATTTTCAAACGTGTAATAAATCCAATAAGTATCGGCAAAACTCTGTTTTACAATTTTGTAGGCGTCAGCTCCATTGCGGTTGCAAATAGTGCCAAACTCCATGAAACGACGATTTACAACAGCATCAAGAGAAATCTCAGCTACTTCTTTGCGCTGATTCTGGGTAGTGGCCTTGTAGATAGCCACCGCCTCCTGATAATGCTTGGGCAGATGTTTAAGGTCGTATTTTGACTTGAAAAGCACATTGAAAAAATTTTCAAAATCCTTACTCAACAAGCAGTAACACAGCAAGTAATCAGTAGCGGCATAATTGTTCTTATTGACAAGAAACAACTCCTCAAAATTCCTATATGGCGGCGACATAATGTAATCGCGCTTTACCATCGTTTTTTGTTTCATCTGTACATAATCCTTTGGCAAAGAGCGGACGTCTTTTCCTGCAATAAAATTACGTCTGTCTCTTACGAATTTGTGCGCCAACATATTGCGTTCCAACTGCTTGAGAAATATCTCCGCCTCATCATATCGTCCCGATATTATCAGACAGTCGATAATGCGACGCAGCACATACGGGCTGTCCTTAAAATAGATAACGCTCTCGTATGCATAATGCAACGACTCCGAAATCTGTCCTATATGGAAATACATTGTACTCGACGGATAGCACACGCTGCCAGCCATTGGTTCTTCTATCGTAAGAGCTTCTACGCCAAGCAATTGTGGATAATCAAACAACCTGCTTGCCATCTGTCCTTTCATCGCCAATGCAAAGTCGTAATAGAAATTGGTATTTCTGTCATAACCGGGAAACTTGGTGGCATTGTCGATAATGTACTGCCAATTGCCGAGTTCCGCCTCCCACGCCATCCGCGCCGAAAATCTCTCCCTCCTGCTATCAAACATACGGTAAACGCCTATGACAACGCCCACAAATACTGCCAAAACCACAGCATAGCACACAGCAGGACGACGGAAATTTTTTTTGCAAGCCCATTTTTGTACCAAAATTGACACTGGCACCAACAGATAAAACATCGCAATCACCGGTTGATACAGCTCCAATATAGTACGCGAAATGGTAGGCAAATAAAACACCTGCGCCGGAGTGAGCGGCATCACAAAGCGATACATCAACGCCGGATAAAAAGCCGCCACAGCCAGTGTCCAAACCCAATCCAAATATTTGATTTTTTTGATAATAGCCAACGTCAATCCTGCCGCGCAAAAACTATACAGATACAGCGGTCCGCAGCAATGATAAACCGCAATTGCAGCCACCGCACTCAATACGCACAGCCACTTGCTATCTTTTGGCAAAAGAAGCAGCAAATTCATCACAGCAAGCATTATCACAAGCCGGGCAATAGCCGCGAAGTCAAAATAGACATTGTTGATGCACACCACCGACACAAAAAGCGGCACATACCAAAACAACGATTTCGCGCCAAAGTGGGTATCAAAAATTTTTTGCATCAGCACTACCAACAGCCACGCCGATAGCGCAATCTCCAATACAAGCAAAAATTCGCCCCAAAATGTCATATAAAAATATTGCTCCACAAACAACGACAAGTACGCCCCTACCCCACCGGGCAACGCAAGCCATTCCATAAAAAACTGACCGTCAGTCAAAAAGGCGGGATGCTGCATCACATGATATATGCCCATTCCTACCCCAAACATCAAAAACAACAAAACAACCACGTATGCCGCCACTATAGCCGCATGGTATCCATATTTGTCTCTCAATTCCTTGATTACCATAATTATATCCAATGACAAAAAACTGGCAACATTATCATTGCCCACTATTATCGCACAAAGTTAAAAAAAGTTTGCGGAATATCCACCGACAATGCAATGAAATATGTTTTTAACAATAATTAACATCCACATCGAAACATTTTCTGTATATTTGCGTTAAAAATACACAAATATAAAACAAAAACATAAATCATTATGAAAACAAACTACACTTTCGATGAAATCTTTGATATGGGCATCAAATTTCATCACTATGCAAACACAGCATATCCGCTGAGAGTCAATTCGTTGGCGCAGTACGAACTGCATGACATCAATGCAATCCGCAAGTGTGTGGAGGCCAACATCAAGGCACAACGCGAACTCAATCTCTACGTCCACGTGCCGTACTGCAAGGCTCGTTGCAAATTCTGCGAGTATGTCGTAATGAACGACCCAAACGAAGTGCCGCAAGACAAGTATGTCGATTACCTCTTGCGCGAAATGGAGATGTACCGCGAGATGGTGGGCAATACGCCGATTGTTGGCTACGACCTCGGCGGCGGCACTCCGATGTACTTGACGCTCAGCAACATCGAGCGCATCACCAACGAAATCAAAAAATTCAACTTCAAGCCCGGCACCACATTCAGCATCGAGACAACGCCCGTAATTGCCGCCAAGGAAGTTGAAAAATTGGAGGCTGTCCGCAAAATGGGTTATGAGAGGATTTCGATGGGATTTCAGACAGTTTCCGCCAACCTCCTCGAATCACTCGGACGCGAGGGCAGCAAGTCAATCTACGAACAAGCAGTCAAAAACATCCGTCTCGCGGGCTACACGCGCCTGAATATCGACCTGATGTACGGCTTCCTCAATCAGACCGACGACGACTTCGCCAACACCGTAAAATACACAATCGCAATGCAGCCGGAGTACATCACGCTCTACCGCAATCGCTACAAAGGCACCAAGTTGGAGAAGGAATCGCAGGGCGTGAGCCTCTTCAAGGCCAACCGTCAATACGAAATCGCCTACACTCTCCTCAAAGCGGCTGGCTATATGGCAAACGTCGGCAAAAACACTTTTAGCCGAGTAGAAGGCGACCTCGGCACGTCCGACTACCTGACCACAAGGGTTGTAAATGCAACATCATACATCGGAATGGGATTGGGCGCACAATCGTTTGTGGGCAATTATTTGGCTTACAATCTTGGCTGCGACAATCACAAGATGGACAAATATTTTGCAGCCATCGACCGCAACATTCTGCCAATCAACGACATCGCCGATATGCCGGTGGCAGAGGTGAGGGCAAAGGCATTGTCTGTGATGTTCTACTTCGGATTTATCTCGATGAAGAGCTACAAGGCACGATTTGGCGAGGATTTCAAGGAGATTTTCAAGGGCGAAATCAAGTATTTGCAGGACAATATGTTGATGGAGTTTGTTGACGACGACACCTTTATGCTCACGGAATACGGCTCTCACCACATCTACGGCATCATTCCGTTGTTTTACAGTCAAAGGTCTAAGGATGAGATGTTTGAGATGGCAAATCGTATCCTCAACCCCGAAAAGGGCGAGAGCATCTTTTTGGAGAAATACGACCGCAAACAATACGACGCGCCGTCCGTAGCCGCCGACATCATCGTACTCTCCCCCGACCGCAAAAACATCCTACTCATCACCCGTGGCAACCATCCTTTTGCCAACTGTCTCGCACTGCCGGGCGGTTTTTATACCCCTGACGACGATACCATCGAAAATTGCGCCGTCCGTGAACTCCGCGAGGAGACCGGCATCACAATCAACACCGCCGACCTTCGCCTCATCAAAGTATCAAGCGGCAACAATCGCGACCCACGCGGATGGATTGTTTCTGTGGCGTATCTCGTTGTACTGCAACAAGATGCCAAACCGTTGGCGGATTCCGACGCGATAATGTGCAAATGGTATCCCATTGCAGATTTGGACAAGTTGCAGATGGCATTTGACCACCGCACAATCATCAAGACTGCCATCGCATAATGTCGTGACTCGTCCACGCACCATTTCTCACAAAAAAAATTTTGCCCAAATGTGGGTCAAAAAACCTACATTTGGGCAAGATTTTTAAAATTTTGCCCAAATGTGGGGTAAAAAGTATTGATTTGGGCAAGATTTTTATTATATTTGCAACGTCAAATCAATACAAAACCCGCCATGAAAACAGAAAAATTGATAGGACGCAAAACCGAAATTGCTGAAATTCAGAACTGTATCAACTCAGACAGGTCTGAGTTCGTAATTCTTTATGGACGCAGGCGCATCGGTAAGACGTTCCTTGTAAAAAAATATTTTGACGGCAAATTCGACTTCCACTTCGTTGGCGCGTCAAGACACACGACGCCGCAACAACTCGAAGATTTTGGCAAGTCGCTCGCCAAATACGCCGATACAGACATTCAGACACCGCGCAATTGGTCTGACGCATTGGATATGTTGGCAAAGCATCTTGAAACCATCAACAAAAAACGGAAAAAAATCATCTTCATCGACGAAATGCCTTGGATAGACCGCAAACAATCGGATTTTGTGGCGGCGTTGGAACATTTTTGGAACAGTTGGGCGGCAACAAGGAATGACATCATACTCATAGCCTGTGGTTCATCTACATCCTGGATGATTAACAATTTCATACAAAACAAAGGTGTACTACAAAATCGCATAACACATCAAATTTATCTACGTCAATTCACATTGAATGAAACCGAAGAATATCTCAAAAACAAAGGTTTTGTGTGGCAACGCCCTCAGATAATGCAATGCTATATGGTGTTGGGCGGCGTACCGTACTACCTTTCACTTTTGGACAGACATTTGAGTTTGGCTCAAAACATCGATAATCTATTTTTTCGGCAAGATGCACTTCTACAATACGAATTTAATGACCTATACAATCCTCTTTTTTCAAGAGCCGACAAGTACATCAACATAGTAAAAGCACTATCAACCAAGCAAAAAGGACTTACACGCGACGAAATTATTTCTGCCACCAATTATCAGGGAGACAGCCTCACCACAATCCTCAACAACTTGGAAAACTGCGACTTCATCGAATGTTACAACCAATACGGCTCCAAAAAGAAAAATATGATATACAAGATTGTGGATTTTTTCACGCTGTTTTATTTCAGATACATAGACGGCAACCGCACCAAGGACGAGGAGTATTGGCAACACAATTGCAGCACGTCCTCCGTAGCCGCGTGGCAGGGCATTTCGTTTGAACTCTTATGCCGCTGCCACCTCCAACAAATAAAACACGCCCTCGGTATTTCGGGCATCGCCACCAAAACTGCATCGTGGAAATACATTCCGCCGCAAAATTCTGCCGAACAAGGCACTCAGATTGATATGGTGATTGAGCGCATCGACAAGATGATTCATCTTTGCGAAATGAAATTTCGCGACCGTAAATTTGCCATCGACAAGTCATACGCCGATATCATCAATCGCCGTGCAGATATTTTCAAAGAAAAAACGCAGACTACCTGTCAAGTGGTAAATACAATCGTAACACCTGTCGGGCTTACAAGTAGCAAATACAATGCATTGATACACAGCGTCGTTACGGCAGACGAATTGTTCTCGAAATAAAAATTTTGCCCAAATGTGGGGTTGCAGACCTACATTTGGGCAAGATTTTTTGTAACATATTGTGCAATATAGTTTGCGGAACGTGTACAAGCCACGCCCCTACTTCTTTTTGCCCAATACCTCTGTCTTCAAAAAATACGACAGATACCGCGCCATTTCGGCGGCGCGCTTGGCGGATGGATGCCAATCTGCACCGTAGCCGAGGGAGTCGTCCTGCTCCTGGAAATTGAAGGTATAAACACGCGAATCGTTGATGACGCGCATTGCGGTTATGCTGTTGATAATGACATCGCTAAGATGCTGAGCCTGTTGGTAATGCAGCATCGGCGAATTTACTAATACAATCTTTGCCGTGGGGTAATGCTGACGGATTTGCTTAACGAAAGCAATGTACGACACGGCAAATTTTTCATAATTATAATTGTTTTCGCTGAGGTCGTTGGTGCCGAGTCCGAGTACAACAATGTCGGGCTTAAACTGCGAAAAATCCCATTTAGTAGTCGAATCATTGATTAAGGCGTTTTCATAGACGCGAGGCATAGGCCAACGGCTGCCGGTGATGGTGTCGCCAAAATTCTTATAAATGCCAATGCCCGACCGCGCAACCACCATCGAGATTGCGTCAAGATTTTTGATGGTAATGCCCGCAAACGATTTGGCAAAATTGGAGGTGGAGTCGGCAAAATGGTCGTTCTCCGATTGTGCCTCGTTGCCGTAGCCGCAGGTAATCGAATTGCCAATAAACTCTATCTTCGGACGTTTTTTGGTATCGACTTTGAGTACTTTTGCGCCGTTGCCAAGCACAAAACCGTGAAATTCGGGAAACACCTGATAAGCCTCAGTTACAAGCATCAACTTGACGGTATGCTCGCCGGCGGCGCATTTGGCGAGTTCAAATTCGCGGATGCCGTCGTCGTATCCGTGCGTGGAGAATTTCTTGAAACCGCCGCCATCAACGCTCACAGCATAATATCCGGCGTTGGCTTTGAGTTTTGCCGAAATGCCCGTGCCGTTGAATTTGATAGTGAACGCCGTGCCGGGGTAGCAATAATGCAGCACATTGTTCTTATTAACAATGCGTCCCTCCAAAAGGAGATTAGGATTGTTGGGGGCAACAACCACCTGCGCCCACACACACTGAACCATCAATGCCAATATTATTGTCAAAATTATTCTCATATCGTTTCGGTTTTATTGTTATACAGTTTTATTGTTTGTTGCTCGGTATCAACACTTTGGGAATTACCCAATGATTGTCGTAAGCATGAATGTTGATGGGCTTGCCATCCGCATCGAGGTAAGTGTTCTTGTCCTTTTTGCGGATTTTCCAACATTTGCCTTCTACGACGTGACGGCGTACAATGGCAACTATTGAATCGTAAGTGGCATCGGGATTGTTGGCACCGATGCGCGCCCCCACGATATTGTTGAGCATATCCATACGGCTTGCAATGCTGTCCTGCGGCGTTTTTTTGCGAGTGGGGTCGGCTTCGTATTCAAGATAATTGCCGTCCTCGTGCGCCTGACCAAGTTTGATAGCCTTGTCGTAGCCGATTTTTTGAGCCGTCAACGCCATCCACAATGTATGCTTGAAGGCATCGACCATGCCGCCATTGAGGTCGCCGTCAAAATCGGCATCTTTGAGCCTTCGTTGCGCCTCAGCCTTTACGCTGTCGGCTATTTTGTGGGTGATAAACGCCGCCCACGGATGCCACTTCACCCATTTTTGCTCTGGGACGCTGAGTTTTTTGTACGACTCCATAAACTGAGCGTAAGCCTCTGTGTGTGTGGCTGTTAAAAAAGTTCCTATAAGGACGGCAACGAGAGCGAAACTACTCAATATCGTCGCCCGCCGTGCTGTCTTCGTCATCTTTTGATATTTTATCAATTATCACCACAAACTCCCCTTTGGGCGGACGTGCGCCAAAAATTTCGAGAAGTTCGTCGGGAGTGCCGCGCAGGGTTTCTTCATGGATTTTGGAGATTTCACGGGAAATCGACACCCGCCTGTCAGCCCCAAAATGCTCCTTGATTTCGGCGAGGAGTTTGAGTATGCGGTATGGCGATTCGTAGAGTATCACCGTCATTTCCAACGATTTCAACGCCGCGAGCCTTTTTTGCCGACCCTTCTTCTGCGGCAGGAATCCTGCAAAAACGAAACTCTCGCACCCAAATCCCGAATCCACCAACGCCGGCACAAATGCAGTGGCACCGGGCAGACATTCGACATCCACGCCGCGCTCCACACAGGCACGCACGAGCATAAAACCGGGGTCGGAGATTGCCGGCGTGCCCGCATCCGAAATCAGCGCGATGTCCTCGCCGCCAAGTATCCGCTCGGCGTAGAGGGAGCAGGTCTTGTGCTCATTAAACTTGTGATGGCTCGCCGTCCGGGTCGAGATGCCAAAATGTTTGAGCAACCCTGCACTCGTGCGCGTGTCTTCGCAGAGTATCAGGGAGACGTTTTTGAGAACCTCGACGGCACGGAAAGTCATGTCGTCGAGGTTGCCTACGGGAGTCGGGACTACGTAAAGTTTTGCCATTGTGTTACTTGCAAGTGGCGGTCTTCTCCACCATCTGTTTCTTGTCGTTGTACTTGAAATAATAATTGTAATTGCCCTTCCTCGCAACGATGAAGGTGCGCTTCTCACCGTTGGCAAGGGTTACGTCTTCTGCCCATTGGAAGGCGTATTCGGAGGCGTACTTGCTGTTGAACGCCTGCTTGACCTTGGAATCGATAGCCGAATTTGCGATTTTATTGGACGACCATACAACATTGCCGTCATTATCATAACGCATGAAAGAATCCGCATATTCAGCAGTGAACGACGTCGGAGTCTGGGTCCAAACAGCTTTCTTGGCAGCCTCTTTGGATACGTGCTCACTGTATTTGGAGACCACATTCTTAGGCACACTGCCCACCTTCACGGTGTCCTGAGCCGATGCAACGGCGGCGGACATCGACAATGCAAGACTCAGAGCGAGTAATTTTGTTGTCATAATTGGTTTTATTAATGCTTTATAATTGTTAAAAATTTTGACAAAGATACATTTTTTTTCTGTTATATGCCAACAACTGCGAAAATGTTTTTAATTTTGCACCGTTAATTACTGAAAAACACATACAAAACTAAATTCACATAAAAATGAAAAGAGTACTTATAATGGCGGCTCTCGTAGCCCCGTTGGCATTTTCTTCGTGCAACAACGCCGAATTGCAGAGGCTACAAGCTCAGAACGACAGCCTCAGAAGTGCAGTTACCACTGGCGGCATCAAGCTCGACGACTACTTTGCCGCATTCAATTCGATTCAGGAAAACCTCAACATGATTAAGGAGAAAGAGCAGATAATCTCCGTAAAGACCGGCAACGGCGAAGTGGACAAGGCGTCTGCCGACCAAATCAACGAGGACATCACCGCAATCTACGAATTGATGCTCAAAAACAAACAGACCATCAAAGACCTCAATACCAAACTTCAACAGAATGGCTTGAAAAACAAGGAGATGGCCAAGACAATCCAACTCCTCACCGACCAAATCACCAGCAATGAGAGGGAGATTGGCGACCTCAAGACCAAGCTCGAACGCCTCAATATCGACCTCGCAAATGCAGAGCGCAAGGCTGCAGAGCTCGACTCCACCCTCCAAGAAGCTCAAAACGTCAACGAGGAGCTTACAGAGGTCAACAACGCACAGGACGCAGCACTCAACACTGTTTACTACGTAGTTGGCACCAAGAAGGAACTCATCGGTCATGGCGTTGTTGACAAAGCCGGCGCATTCAAGGGCTTGAAGATTGGCGACAGCTTCGACAAAAACTACTTCACGCAAGTTGATATGCGCAATCTCAACAGCATCAACATCAACGTAAAGAATCCCAAGATTCTCTCCAATCACCCAAGTAGTTCCTACAAACTCATAGAGCGCGGCAAGATTGTAGAGAAACTCGAAATCACCGACCCCGCCGCATTCTGGGAGCGCAGCAAGTTCCTCGTGATTGTGGCTGATTAATTTGGAATATAGACGGCTCGTCCGCTAAACAATTGGGATGCAGACGGCTCGTCTGCCCAAAATACAAAATGCAGAAGTTTCGTTTTCGTTAGCGATACTTCTGCATTTTTTTTGTTGGCGAGGATTTTTTTGCAGGCGAGCCGCCTGCACTCCACCATTGTCAGAACCAAAATCCAAAGAAAAACCGCGTGATATTCCTTGTAAACCTCGTTGAGACGTTGCGGCGGTCGCCAAGCAGGGTGGCGTAAAGCACGTAGTCCATACCAATAAAACATCTCTGGAAATTGTACGACACGGCGGCGCGCCCCCAAATGCAGAGGTCGCTGTAAGTGCGAGCCATAAACTGCTTGCCGGAAGTGGTCTTCACCTCGTTTTCTTCCCAAATCATAAATGTTGGAATCACAGAAAGGTGTATCAAAAATTTTTTCTTGGTAACGAAATTGTAGCCGTACCCCACTCCGAAACCGCCTGTTGACGACATCACATCAAAATCATGAGGTCCGGTGTGCATTTTGGCAGAGGCATACGATGCACCGAGCAACAAACTGCCACAACTACGAATCTGTGTATAAGACTTGTCGAAGGCGGCAGGGAACGAAAATTTGGTATTGTTGAAGACATAATACACCGAAAACATCCTCATCTTGAAATCTATGTCGCCTCGGTCGATAGGAAAAGTGGTATCGTCAGTTTTAATATCGGCGGAGAATGATGTTGCCCTGCAAAAATCTGTCTCAATGCCAAACCTCCGACAGAAAAACCTGAAATTGAACTCGCCATCATTCTTCCGCCCGCGCCTCGGCTTAAAACTATATCCGAATCCATACCCTCTGTAAGTGGCGAACACACCCATCTTGTCGCTCAGATCGGTGGTAAAAGTTGCGCGTCGCTCGCCCTTACCAATCATTATTCCTATTGACGAAAAATCAGGATGCAACGCAACCATAAACCGCTGTTTTGGGCGGCTGACATACGCCGAGTCAAAGCCCGACTTGAAATAAAACGCGGACACAAGGCTGTCTGCCTTAATCAGCATCCGTTTTTGCGCAGACACCGAAAGGCATATTTCAATTAATAATATGACGAAAAACAATTTGCGCATCCGGATGTTTTTGGTTATATTTGCAGCATAGCAATCAATATGCCAATAATTAACGAAAGGAAATACTCAACTTTAATAGCCACAACTATGCACAACTGCCGCATTACCGTCATTAGGAAGTGTCATCATTCCGACCTCTCCGCTCTATACGAAAACCCAATTGAACACGCCTGCGACATGATTGAGGGTCAGACATTCATATCCCAAAACGCCGAAAAGCCCGACGGACTTTGCGCCGCCGCGTGGCTGTCGCTTCAGCCATTCGTAATGGCACTCGCCAACGGCGCACAAAATTTTTACGACGGTTGGATGAAAAATCCAAAATCTGCGATGATTTCATGCAACGACGGATTCAGACCGGTGAGTTTCTTGGTGGAAGTGGTATGAAGTAGCCAATTTAACTATTGTTAAATTTTATAAAATCAAGGTATTTAATTTTGATTAAATAATTAATAATCAGGTAATTAGTATAAAACAAGTATAGGAGAAACTTGGCGGAAACTGCATTTTTTTGGCTATTTCCGCCAAGTTTCGAGCGGATGCAGTATGCAATTATAGATTGTTTTTTGATATATAAAAAATGCCGCCGGATACTATTTGTATTTCCGGCGGCATTTATAATTAGAGTGAGTTAATTCAGTGCATTACAGCCACTTAACCAATGCGAAGTCGGTTCTGTGGACGAGGTTCTTGTTGGTCGGGAAGAGGCGGAAACCGTAGTTGAAGTTGCCCGGCTTTACAGGACGGAGTTCTACCGAGTAGTGGGCAAAACGTCCTTCCACCTTCTGCAAGGTCAACGGAGCCTTTGAGAGCAACTTGGAACCGCCATTGCTGAGTTCGGTCATCACCATCTCAACGCCGAGATCTTCTGCACTGAGGCCACCGAGGTCGAGAACCACTTCGCCAAAGTATTCCTCGCCCATATAGAGCGCGTCCTTGACGATTTCGTGGAAGTTAATCTTGACAACCTTGATGTTTTCCCAATTCTGAACCACCTTGTACTTCCATGCTGCGAGTTCGCGAGCCACTTGGTAGTTGTTGGCGTTGACTTCTGCACCCGTTACAGCCAACTTGTTGTAGTAGCGGTCGTAGTAGTCGTCGAGTTGACGCTTCATGGTGAAATTGGGCGCAATGTGGCCGATGGAGTTTTTGATGACGCTTACCCACTGCTCGGGAACGCCCTTTGCATTGCGGGTGTAGAACTTCGGGCAGATGTCCTCAATGATTGTACGGTAGATAGTAGCCGCGTCGAGGAGGTTCTGGTAATCCTGATTCTGATAAGCGCGTTCCTGCGGCAAGCACCATCCGCCGTCGGGACGATAGCCTTCCACCCACCAACCGTCAAGGACAGAATAATGGATTGCACCGTTCATAACGGCCTTCATGCCAGACGTACCCGATGCCTCGAGCGGACGGGTCGGGGTGTTCATCCAAATATCGACACCCGAAACGAGCTTCTTGGCGAGGGCAATGTCGTAATTCTCGAGGAAGAGAATCTTGCCTGCGAACTCGGGACGCTTGCTGATTTCTACAATCTGCTTGATGATGCCCTGTCCGCCGCCGTCTGCGGGGTGAGCCTTGCCCGCAAAGATAAACTGTACGGGACGTTCGGGGTCGTCAACAATCTTCTTCAACATTTCGAGGTCGGTGAGCAAGAGGTTGCCACGCTTGTAGGTAGCGAAACGACGTGCGAAACCGATGGTCAAAGTATTGGGGTTCAATGTATTCTTGATGCGAACCATCGACGACGGAGCCTCGCCGCGTGCCTGATAGTCGGCAGCCATCTTCACCTTGATGTAGTCGATGAGGTCTTTGCGCTTCTGCTGACGCATCTTCCAAATCTCGGCATCGTCAACATTCTGGATGACATTCCACAACGATTCGTTGCTCTGGTCTTTGAGGAACTTGGGATCGAAGGTCTTGTTGTAGAATTGTTGCCACTCTTTGGCAGCCCATGTCGGATAGTGAACGCCGTTGGTGACGTAGCCGATATTGAGTTCTTCGGGATAGTAGCCGTCCCACATGTAATTGAACATGTTTTTGGTAACTTCGCCGTGGAGCATCGACACGCCGTTTACTTCCTGAGAAAGTTGGCAAGCGAGGTACGAGAAGTTGAACTTGTCGCCACGGTCGTCCACGTTCTTCTTGCCGAGGGCGAGGAAATCCTTCCACGATACGCCGAGACGCTGAGGATAATGTCCCATATAGGTCATAATCATATCCTCCGGGAATGCATCGTGACCTGCCGGTACGGGTGTGTGCGTAGTGTAGAGGGTGGATGCACGGACGATTTCGAGGGCTTCGTTGAGGGTAAACTTATTCTCGGTGATGAGGTTGTTGAGACGCTCGATGCCCATAAGAGCCGCGTGCCCCTCGTTCATGTGGTAAATCTGCTTGGTGATGCCCATCTTGCGGAGTGCGCGAACACCGCCAACACCGAGGAGCATTTCCTGTTTCAAGCGGTTTTCCTGGTTGCCGCCGTAGAGGTGGTGGGTTACACCACGGTCTTCCTGCCAATTGGCGTCGAAATCTGTATCGAGCAAGTAGAGTTCGATACGACCTACCTGAGCCTTCCAAACGTTGGCGGTGAGTTTTCTGCCCGGGAACGCCACCTGAACTTGGAGTTGGTTGCCATCAGCATCCTTTACCTCCGTGATTGGCAGCGACTTGAAGTCCTGCGGGATGTCTTCAGCAATCTGGTCGCCCCATACGGAAATCTTCTGACGGAAGTAGCCGTAGCGATAGAGCAAGCCGACAGCCACCATATCAACGTTGGAATCGGAAGCCTCCTTCAAGTAGTCGCCGGCGAGGATGCCAAGACCGCCCGAGAAGATTTTGAGCGAATCGTGGATGCCATACTCCATACAGAAGTAAGCCACAGACGGGCCTTTTGCATTCTTCTTCTCGTCCATGTATGCCTTGAAGTTGGCATATACTTTTTCATATTTGGCAATGAAGTCGGCGTCGTTTTCGAGTTCGGAAAGACGGTTGAGGTCCACCATACGCATGAGCTGTACGGGATTCTGACCCGACTTGTCCCAAAGTCCGTCTTCGCCGATGGTCTGCCACATTTCTTCGGCTTCGTAGTTCCAACACCACCAAAGGTTGTAGGACATCTCCTCCAAGCCTTTGAATTTGCCCGAAAGGTTGGGCTGTACCTGGATATTTCTCCAAATAGGATTGTTCACTTTTATTTCTTTTATGTTAAACGATTCGTGTGAGTATTTAGAAAAGTCGGCCTCGTCATAACGCTTCTTGGTGCGCTCCAATGCCGTTGAATATGCCTTGAAGTAGTATTTGGCGAGATTTTTCCACAGGAACTGCTGCGAGAGCGCGTATGCAGCCTTGCGGTTGACTTCCATTTGCTTGGCGTCGAGGTTGGCGTATTCCACAACTGCCTTTGCGAGGTTTTCCGACACTTCGTTGTAATTGTCGTCGGTGCGGTGCAATACTACTACCGGCCTTGCGTCGGATGGCAACAAGCCCTGGCAGTACTTGCCGAAGCCTGCGAGGTCGGTGGTGATGGTGGGCACCGAGAATGCGATGGACTCCATCGGCGTGTAGCCCCAAGGCTCGTAGTATGACGGGTATGCAGTAATGTCCATACCGATGAGGAGGTCGTAATACGACATATTGAATATGCCGTCGTCGCCCTTGAGATATGACGGCACAAAAATCAATTTTATCTTGCTGTCCTTGCTATTGTCGATGCCGAGCTGAATGGCGCGGTTGCACACTGCGTCGTACTCCACATA
>ODAI013622081.1_pt1 | contig 49571 bp, 35 predicted proteins | sample 1539321 | NCBI WGS metagenome assembly ODAI01 (sample SAMN02144231, study PRJEB22623) | gut metagenome | biome: sheep rumen | host: Ovis aries | place: New Zealand
ATATCCTCCACCTCTGCGGTCATGGCGTCCGTGGTATTCACGGCACGGATGATCACCGGCCATTCAAAGGAACGCTTGCCATCCTTGATGCCCGTGGACTTGAAATCAGGCACCACGGTAAAATACTGCCAAACCTTGCCCTCCAGACCGTTCTTGGCAAATTCCTCCCGCAGGATCGCATCCGCCTCGCGGACCGCCTCCAGACGCTCTCTTGTGATCGCACCCGGGCAGCGCACGCCCAGTCCGGGACCGGGGAACGGCTGACGATACACCATGTTTGCAGGAAGTCCCAGACGCTCGCCCACAATACGCACCTCGTCCTTGAACAGAATCTTCACCGGCTCCACCAGTTCAAACTTCATATCCTCCGGCAGTCCACCCGCATTGTGATGCGCCTTGATACCCTTCTCGCTCTCCAGGATATCCGGCCAGATGGTGCCCTGTGCCAGGAACTCAATGCCGTCCAGCTTACGCGCCTCCTCTGCGAACACCTCGATAAACTCGCCGCCGATGATCTTTCTCTTGGTCTCCGGATCCGTCACACCTGCCAGTTTGTCCAGGAAACGGTCCGTCGCATCCACATACACCAGATTTGCTTTCATCTGATTCCGGAATACCTCGATCACCTGCTCGGGCTCACCCTTGCGCAGCAGACCATGGTTCACATGTACACACACCAGCTGCTGTCCCACTGCTTTGATCAGCATGGCAGCCACAACGGATGAATCCACGCCTCCCGAAAGCGCCAACAACACCTTTTTGTCCCCAATCTGCCCCTTCAGCGCCGCGATCTGCTCCTCGATGAACGCATCCGCAAGCTCCGGAGTTGTGATCCTAACCATATCATCCGGTCGTCTGTCATTTGCCATTTTGCATGCCCTCCTTTTGAATTTTAATTTGTTTGTCCGACACATCTGAAAAAATTATACCCTTAAACCCAGGAAACTGCAATGCAATTTTCTTGCCCAAACGGTTTTGATATGCTATACTGTGTTTGCGTTTTTCGGAATCAACAGAAAGGATAAATCACTATGGACAGAGAACTGGTAGTTGTGATCGACTTCGGCGGACAGTACAACCAATTGGTTGCCAGACGCGTCCGGGAGTGCAACGTATATTGTGAAATCTATTCTTATAAAACGGATCTGGCCAAGATCAAGGCCATGAATCCCAAGGGCATCATCCTCACCGGCGGACCCAACAGCTGTTACGAGGAAGGGGCGCCCACCTGTACACGCGAGCTTTTTGAGCTTGGCATTCCCGTACTGGGACTTTGCTACGGCGCGCAGCTGATGCAGCACGTGCTGGGCGGCAAAGTGGAGCGGGCTTCCATGCGCGAGTACGGCAAGACGGAAGTGATCTTTGACAAGACCGCGGCTTTGTTTGACGGCGTATCGGAGGCGGAGGGCGGAAGCGACCGCACCATCGTCTGGATGAGCCATTTTGACTATATCTCCAGACTGGCGGACGGGTTCCGGTCGATCGCCCACACGGACAACTGCCCCGTTGCGGCGGCACAGAATGAGGCAGCCGGCCTCTACGCCATCCAGTTCCATCCGGAAGTATTACATACCGCTCAGGGAAAGACCATGCTGCATAACTTTGTACACGGCATCTGCGGCTGCGCGGGCGACTGGAAGATGGACTCTTTTGTGGAGCATACCATACAGGCACTGCGGGAAAAGATCGGCACCGGCAAAGTGCTCTGTGCATTGTCCGGCGGCGTGGACTCCTCCGTGGCGGCAGTCCTGCTCTCCAAGGCTGTGGGCAACCAGCTAACCTGCGTTTTCGTGGATCACGGTCTGCTCCGAAAGGACGAGGGCAACGAAGTGGAAGCCGTATTCGGACCCGATGGCCCCTATGAACTGAATTTTATCCGCGTGAATGCCCAGGAAAGATATTACAGCAAACTGGCAGGCGTAACCGAGCCGGAGCAAAAGCGCAAGATCATCGGCGAAGAATTCATCCGCGTCTTCGAGGAGGAGGCCAAGAAGATCGGCGCTGTGGACTATCTGGTACAGGGGACCATCTATCCCGATGTGGTGGAAAGCGGACTGGGCGGGGAATCCGCCGTCATCAAATCCCATCACAACGTGGGCGGACTTCCCGACTGCGTGGATTTCAAGGAGATCATCGAGCCCCTGCGGGATCTGTTTAAGGATGAGGTGCGCAAGGCGGGCCTGGAGTTGGGGATCCCCGAGAAGCTTGTCTTCCGCCAGCCTTTCCCCGGCCCCGGACTGGGCATCCGCATCGTCGGCGAAGTGACTGCCGACAAAGTCCGCATCGTCCAGGATGCCGATGCCATCTACCGCGAGGAGATCGCCAAGGCCGGATTGGACAAGACTGTAGGTCAGTATTTTGCGGCGCTGACCAACATGCAGTCCGTCGGCGTTATGGGTGACGAGCGCACCTACGATTACGCGGTGGCGCTGAGAGCCGTGAACACCATTGACTTTATGACCGCGGAGGCCGCGGAGATCCCGTTTGCGGTACTGCAGACCGTGATGAGCCGGATCATCAATGAGGTCCGCGGAGTGAACCGGGTATTCTACGACCTGACAAGTAAGCCACCCGGAACGATTGAGTTTGAGTGATAACAAGCCGAACACAACACAATAAATCAGCACAGGCACGCAGTGCCTGCAGCCAAAAGAGAAGGACACACCTATGCTTGCATAAAGGTGTGCCCTTCTCTTTTGGCTGGAATGACCGCGCAGCGGTTACTGATTTATTGTGCCAGCGCTTGGCGACAACAGACAGCGAGATGCAGCGTAGCGGAATCGAGCGGAAGATATCTATGTATGGATAGGCTATGTCATTTATGTAAACCTGCCCACAAAAGCTTCATCCCTTCACCAGCTCATCCAGCGTTCCAAAGCTGTATCCCATCTTCTCCCACTTGGTGAGCAGTTCATCCAGGATCTCCCCATTGGTCTTGGAGGTATTATGTAGCAGCACGATCGCGCCGGGATGCACGCGTCCTGTCAGCTTCTTGAAGGCCTCCTCATGGCTGGGCTGCTTGTCGACGTTCCAGTCCACGTAAGCCAGGCTCCAGAAAAAGGTGGAGTACCCCAGATCCTTGGCCATCTGCAGATTATCAATACTGTACTTTCCCTGGGGCGGACGATAATACATCGCCATCTCCGTCCCGGTGACTTCTTTGAAACGGGTGCGCACGTCGTCCATCTCTTTTTGGAACGACGCTTTGTCGGAAATCTTGGACATATCCGGGTGATGATAGGTGTGATTTCCTACGGTATGCCCCTCCGCCACCATGCGCTCCACCAATTCCGGCGCAGATTCCAGATAATGTCCGACCACAAAAAAAGTTGCTTTGGCGTTGTGCTTTTGCAACGCATCCAGAATTGCCTCCGTGTTGCCGTTCTCATAGCCGCAGTCAAACGTCAGATAGAGCTTCTTTTGCGTGGTATCCCCCACGTAATACGCATTATATTTTTTCAATTCCTGGGCGGAACTGTTGCCGGTAGGCGTCTTACCTTCCTCACCGAATCCCAGGCCCCAGTTCTCGGTGTATAGGATCCCCCAGATCTGCGCTGCATCCTCCACCGGATCGGATGCCGTCCTCGGGACCACCTGTCCGGTGGAAGCTTCCCTTGCAGCCGTCTGCATCTTATTTTCATTCGCCGCTTCCGCTAACGCCCTGCCCAGCAGGAAAACCGCCAGCAGAAAACATAATGTAGGAATTCCTTTTTTTCGCATCCTGTTTTCTCACATATCATGTCTTAATTCAATATATGTGAAAACAAAACTTTTATACCCCTGCTGACTTCGGTCAAAGTATCAAAATCTGTCAAAACTCTATACTATCCTGGTCAAAAGAATCGCCGTTTGATAAGCATCCGCAAGACCGTCATGGACTTTTCCCCCAGATTCTATACCAGCTGCGGCGAGCGCCCCGGCAAGGGGACAAGGGTACTGACCGCCCACCTTTTGCACAAACATTTTCTGACCGTCTATCCAATGCAGGAACAGCCGGTCCATCGCATTCATGCGAATTCCCTTTTCAGAGAGTTCTTTTTTGAGCTGTGCTTTGTCTGCCATCCCCCAGGATACGGCAGTCACATTCCCCTCCGGCAGCCATTGGGCAAACGCATCCAGCGCATCCGCCAGCACTGCGCCGATCTGGATAATCTCCCGCGACATATGGAATTCTTTTCTCTGTTCCTTTTCGACCTTACACATTTCGAAATCAAACGCAACATTTAGACCTGTCTTCTCGCTAGCCCGATAAAATTTCTACCGGAAACCATATTCAGCAAAACAAATCATTTTTTACTCGTTTATCAGGTATTTTAGCCGCATCACGTTTTGTCGCCATGTCACCTTCATCCGAACCTCAACCCCAATGGTCACAATCTTATTACTTATTTACCTAAACAAATCATCAAACGTAATTGTTTTTACAAATGCACCGCTATATTCATTCTTTTTAAGCCCATAGGTTGTTATCAAAGTACTGTAAACAGACATCTTAGAAGACAACTTCTCGGAAAGCATTTCGATTCTTCTGAGGATAGTCCTGTAATAGTCCTTACTCACAACAAAGTCATCGCTATAGAACTTTATTTCACACATATTGACCGCATTATCTTTCCTTGAGATAAGAAGATCAATCTGCATCCCTTCCTCGTCATCAGCTTTTTTTGTCCATGCTGATTCAGAAGTAATGACTCCGCTGATGCCCAGTGCTTCCTTTATCTGATCTATATGATGAAAACATACATTTTCAAAAGCATAACCCCTCCAGGCTACTACTTGCGGCATAGAAGAATTTTGCTGCCAGAAACGCTTATTATTTGTCGTCTGATTTTTTACAAAATACAAATAAAATAAGCAAAAAGAATCAATCAGTTTATAGTGGTCTTCCTTTTTTGATAGCCCAAACGGTACATATCTTACCACAAAGTCGCTTGCAATAAGGGCATTCAGGTCTTTTGTGAGATGCCCCCCATCCGAAGCATTCAATCTCTCTGCTATGGTTTTTCTTGTATACCCCATGTTTCTTGTGTATAGAAGCTCTACTATGGCTTTTATGGCTTCCGGCCTCTTAAATACCGACTCAGAAAGTCTGTCATACTCCAGTTTGAGTTTTGCACCTTTGGCAAAGAAAATCTGATCTATATTTTGAGCAAGACTTAAATCTTCATTCATATATCCCATATAATATGGAATCCCGCCCAACATCATATAGCTCTGTACAATATCATATCTGGAAAACGGGATGCCCTTGCTTTTATAGAATTCTTCACATTCAAAAAGGTTAAACGGTGACAGTTTTATCTCATGTGTCACCCTGCCATACAGACCGCCATGGTTATTGATCAGTTCATTCATCATCCATGAATTTGCACTGCCGCAAATAATAACCATGAGATTTTTTCTATGACATGCCCAAGTGTTCCAAAACCCTTCAAAAGCTCTGACAAAACCGGAACGCGGCGTATCAAGCCAGGGAAGTTCATCCAGAAATACTACCTGTCTTGATCCATCGTCTATGCCTTGCAACAATTTCTCAAGCATGAAAAAAGCATCAAGCCAACTATCCGGGCTTTTTTCACTTTCTATCCCATGGAGCCTAAGCGAATTATAAAAATGATCTAACTGAACTCTTAAAAGACCTTTGGGTTCTTCATCAAGCGGTGATAGTCCGGCGTGTCTAAATGTTATCTTACCCTGAAATACTTCGTCAACTAAATAAGTCTTTCCTACTCTACGTCTGCCATATATAGCTACCAGTTCAGCCTGTTTAGAACTGTACAGCTTTTCCAGTTCTTTTATCTCTTTTTCTCTTCCTATCATATTTCCAGCGCTCCTTGATACGGGATTTTATTGGGCGGTACATTGCGAAAATTCATAATTTCCGCCCGTTTAATCGCTTGCACTTGTATTATATATGAAATTAAACGGACGGTCAACTTAAAAAACAGCTTAATTTCGCCCGCTTAATTGCAATAAAATTGCTCTCTTTTAATCTCTTCTTTATTATTAAAAGCCTGCTACCCCCCAATCAGCGCATCAAACACACCCTCCAGATTCAGCCTGCCGTACCCCCACTCCCTGTTGGGATAAGACAGATCCCAGGATCTGGTGGCGCCGCGGATCAGGTAGCTTTTGATCTCGCGGCTTTCCGCGTAGAGGTTTCTGCGCTGGACCACGGCCCATTGGAACAGCTGGGCTACGGCGCCGGCGGTGATGGCGCCTGCCAGCCCAGAGCCGCTCTGGATACCGGTGAGGGTTGCCACGTTCACGCCGGGGGCGCAGAGGTCGGGACGCACCGTCTCCAGGCGGGAGAAGCCTCTGCCGGAATCGATGGCAAAGCTTAAATTTGCAGGATTGTAAAAGGTCACCGCGATCACATCGGTGGCCATGGAGGGCTCGGTCATGGTGACATAGGGGTACGGCTGTAAAAAGAATACTTGGGCATCCAGAAACTGCGTAATGGGGAGCCACATATCGAAGGTGCCGTTGTACAGAGTACCGGTGCCGCTGACGCGGAAAGTCCAGATGCCGGGGGCCGGATCCTCCAGGAAGAAGCGCAGGAGCTGTTCGCCGGAGGAGGTCTCCACAATGGTGGTGTCCAGGCGCACCACGGTGTTTGCATAGATCAGGCGGTAGGTCAGGCTCTGCCCCGCATCCACACGGATCGGGGGAATGGTCTCCCCGCCGGGGGAGCGCAGGCCGATCTGTAGGGTATCCGGCAGGGTGCTCCAGCATTCCATGACGAATCCGCTGCAGTTGTCGCCCACACGGACTTCCACATTCTGCTCGCCGGTGGTGGTCTGGAGCAGGTTTCCCCGGTAGTGATGGGCGGCGCCGCCTTCGTTTCCGCCGCAGACCACCACTGCCCGGCTGCGGCGCACCGCCACGGCGTTCAGGTAGCGGGACAGGGCGGAATTGCCTGCATGGTCACCGGCGTTGGTGCCCAACCCCAGGCAGATGATCACCGGTCTGGACAGCTCGTTGACAAAGGTGTTGGCGTACTGCACCGCCAGCATGATGTCATCCTCCTGGTAGGCTGGCACGCCGTCGGGTACCAGGTTGTATCTGCGCAGATTGTTTTTGCACTGTTTTAGTTTGACCACCACGATGTCCGCATCCGGCGCGGCGCCCGTATAGCGGACGGTACCGGTTCTGACTCTGCCCACCGCCACTCCCGCAAGGGCTGTGCCGTGGCCGATCTCATCCCTGCTGGGCACAAATACATACGGGTCCTCCGCCCGCAGCGCGTTGTTGATGTCCGCTCGGGTGTACTCGCTGCCGTACTGGAATCCTGCGGGAGGCGTTCCGGTCTGAATGCTCTGGTCCCAGATCGCTAGGATGCGGCTGTCCCCGTTTTCGTCCAGAAAGGCTTCATTGGTGTAGTCGATGCCTGTGTCGATAAAGCATACGACGCAGCCCCGCCCCGTAAGGCTGAGCGGCGCCGCCTGGGCCTGCGAGATCCCGCTGACGATCAGCGCATCCGGGCTGAATCTGGCGGTGTCGGAGACGACCAGGTCCTCCAGGTTAAATGTGGGGCTCCCGTCCACCTGCATCAGCCCGTATAGCTTGGGGATACTCTGGTATTGATAAGATTCCAGCTCAAGCACCGTCAGCACTTCCGGCTCCACATAGAGTATGTTATAAAGTCCGTCCACATTGGCAGAACAAAAAGCTTCCCCGAGACCGGGAAGTTCGGTCAGGGGGAAGTCCGTAATAAAATTATAAGTATCCTCGGAGACAATTTTCTCCCGACAGTTGTTTTGCGTTCCGTTTCCGTTCAAATTCAGAAAATCCATATCACACCGGCTCACCATTGCGCACTTGCTTTATACTATGCGACGGCTCCGGATCGTGATACTCTCTCCATGCCCACGCTGGGTTCGCGCGGCACCCTGCTTAATACTCCACCCCTCTTCTCGCCGCAACGCCCTTTTCAAATGGGTGTCTGACGCAGTGCATCTCGGTGATGTAGTCTGCTGCCTCCTCCAAAAACGGTGCCGGATTCCGTCCGGTCAGCACAAGCTCCACATCCTCTGCTTCCAACAATTTCCGTAACCTGTCCTGATCCAACAATCCCCAGGTGATGGGATACGTGATCTCATCCAGTATGATCATACCGCATTGCTTCGTCTGCACAGCTTCCAGAAGTTCCTCCAGTATCCGGTCATGGATCCTGGTCAGCTCCTGCTTGTCCGCTTCGCTCATCTGCTTGTAGAATCCGAAGTCCTTCTCGCTGCGCAAAATCCGCACCTGCTGTAGTTCTTTCAGTACATGCAGCTCACCGGTGTCATTTCCCTTCATGAACTGCGCAAAGAGAACCGGGATGCCCTGTCCCGCTGCCCGCACAGCAAGTCCCACCGCAGCCGTCGTCTTTCCTTTTCCCTCACCTGTATATAAATGGATCATGCGGTACCCTCCTGATTTTTACTTCAACCTTAACGGCTTTGTAGATACTCAGCCCTATAAAGTTCCTCGCAATTGCCAAGGGCTAAATATCTTCAACGGAACAGATCCTCAATTGTAATAACATTATCGAAATCACCGCTATAATCATTATATTTCAAACCATATGTGGTAATCAGTGTACTATGAACTATCATACCCTTCGGGATTCGCTCTTCGATCAAACTCCTCCGCTCCATTATTTTAGCGTGATATGCCTTATCAGAAGCAAATTCTTTACTGTAATATTTCATCTCACACATATTTACAACGTTGTCATTGCGTTGAATCAAAAGATCTATCTGGGTTCCGTCCTTATCATCCGGTCCTTTATGCCACACAGTCTGTTTTGTTATTACCCCTCCGATTTTTAGTGCATCCTTAATCTGAATTATATGATTCAAGCACACATTCTCAAATGCAAATCCACGCCACGACACAACAGATTGCGATGTCACACTTTGCTGCCAGAAAGTATCAGTAAGATACTCTTGACCTTTTACAAACTTCAGATAGAAAATACAAAAAGGATCAACCAGCTTATAGTAAGACTCTTTCTTATTTGAAGCAAATGGCACATATTTAACCACAAAATCACTGACTTCAAGCGCATTCAGAGCCTTTGACAGCGTACCGCCTTTTGTATAACCGGTTCCTTCCGATATCTCTGATCTGGTATATCCGATATTTTTGGTGCTCAAGTACTCAACTATTGTTTTTATCATCTCCGGATTTCCAAAAGCAGAGGTGAAAAGCCTCTCATATTCATTTTTGAGATAGGCATTAGAGCCAAAGAATAATTGATCTACATTCTGAGCCAGACTCAGCCCTTTCATAAAATATTTAAGGTAGTATGGCATTCCACCTACGATCATATAGGATTGGACAATGTCGTACTTTGATATCCGGATCTTCTTTTGAGAAAAATAATCTGCGCATTCCTTAAGTGTAAATGGTGACAGTTTGATCTCACAAGTCACTCTTCCATACAATCCGCCATGGTTGTTTATCAGCTCATCCGTAATCCAAGAAGTAGCGCTTCCACAGACAATGACCATAAGATTATTGTGATAACATGCCCATGTATTCCAAAATCCCTCAAAAGCAGTAATAAATCCTGATTTCTGTGTATCCATCCAAGGGAGTTCATCCAAGAAGACAATCATCCTTTGACCCTTGTCTTTCTTTTCTAAAAACATCTCTAACATCAAAAAAGCATCCAACCAGTTGTCAGGACATCTGCTTTTCTTCATTCCATGAAGCAAAAGCGAGTTGTAAAAGTGCTTCAATTGTTTCCTTAAAGGACTTTCGCCTTGAACCTCTGCCATCTCTATGGGCGACAATCCCGCATGTCGAAAAGTAAACTTGTTTTTGAAAGTCTCGTTTACTAGATATGTCTTTCCAACACGACGACGACCATAAACCGCAACAAGTTCTGCCTCGCAACTGTTATATAATTCATTTAATCGCTCTATTTCTTGATTTCTTCCAATCATCACGCAATTCCTTTTTGTAGATTATCAGCCCTTTAATGATATATTACAGTTGCAAGGGCTAAAAATCAACAACAAATTGTTTCATTTATCTTACTTTACAGATTTTCTATCTTGTGTGAAAAATTCTTCACCTTATCCCAAATATTCTCTGATATCCATAAGTAAACGGCCTGTCTGTCATGTCGGTATCCCAGGCGCTGCCGTGCCGTTTCTCCATGCGGTTGGGACAGTTTGTGCTGTTACAGCCCGCGCAGATTCCCTCGCAGAAGTGTTCCACAGCCTCTGTCGCCTGCGCCTTAGAGTCCTGCGCCCTCGTCGCCTCTTTGACCTCAGCCAGCTCCGCATAGAACGCCACACTCTTTTTCGGCAGCATGCAGTACGCCGAGGTACAGGTCACCGGCACCTGAAGGTCCTCCAGCAATGCCGGAAGCGCCTGGATCGGGTACAGTTCCTCGCTGCCCAGAAAATAGTATCGTTTCACGCGATACCGGCCCTGCGCCGCAATCTGTTCATTCCACTGGGGATAGGACTTGAGCAGCAGCTCACTGCCCAGGGTCTCCACCATATAAGCCTCCGTCAGCCGGCCTGTGGTCAGATAGGTCTCCTGCAGCGCGTCCACTCCGGGGCCCAGGGTGATGCAGACCGGACACCGGTGCGTTTCCTGAATCGTCTGATTCTCCCAGCCGGCTTTTCCGGTCCGGTTGTCGTCGCAGATATTTTGCTGCATGGCAAATGACACTTCCTTGAGAAGTGTCATTTGGGATTCTTCGTAATGATATTTTCGGGAAAATTCCTGCAGAAACAGATCTTCCGTCATGCATTCCACCAGATTTTCAAAAAAGGGATGCATCTGTTTTTCACCTGAATTCTTTTCTTGTTTTACCTTACTTTACTTTGAGGCACCGGATCGCATTGAGTACCGCAAGCACCATGACTCCCACATCTGCGAAGATGGCGAGCCACATTCCGGCCAGCCCCAGTGCTCCCAGGATCAGGCAGATTGCCTTCACACTGAGTGCAAATACGATATTTTCATAGACGATGCGGAGGCATTTTCTGGAGATTTTCATGGCCAGTGCAATCTTGGCAGGATTGTCGTCCATCAGTACGATGTCCGCAGCCTCGATAGCCGCATCCGATCCCATGGCACCCATGGCGATACCGATATCCGCCCGGGAGAGCACCGGCGCATCGTTGATGCCGTCTCCCACAAAGGCGAGGTTCTCGCCGGGTTTCCTGCCGGTCAGAAGCTGCTCCACGCAGGTCACTTTATCCGCCGGAAGGAGTTCGCTGTGCACCTCGTCGATGGCAAGTTCTTTTGCCACATGCTCCGCCACTGCTTTGCTGTCACCGGTGAGCATCACGGTCTTCTTCACGCCGGACCGCTTCAGCGCATCGATGGCCTCTTTGGCGGTGTCCTTGGGCACATCGGCGATCAGGATATACCCGGCATAGACATCATCCACCGCCACATACACGACGGTGCCGATCTCGTCTCCGTCCGGGCTGTCGCTGCCTGCACTCTGACCGCGCTGCTTTTCCACAGCTGCCTGCAGATCCAGTTTCGCCATCAGCTTGGCGTTGCCCGCGGCCACCTGATGTCCGTCCACCATGGCCGTCACGCCGTGTCCGCCGATCTCTTCCACATCCGTCACTCTGTTATTATCTATTTTGTTGTTCGCTTTGTCAACTGCCTGATAGGCTTCCCGCAGGCTCTTGCTGATGGGATGTCCGGAATAGCACTCCGCCTGTGCCGCATAGTACAGCAGCGTATCCGCATCCCCGGATGTATTTTGGAACGCCTCTGTGGGGGCGATCTTCGTCACCTGGAAAACGCCTTTGGTCAGCGTGCCGGTCTTGTCAAACACCACGCATTTGGTCTGCGCCAGCGCCTCCAGGTAGTTCGATCCTTTTACCAGGATACCGCAGGCGGACGCACCGCCGATCCCGCCGAAGAAGCTTAACGGAATGGAGATCACCAGCGCGCAGGGACAGCTGATGACCAAAAAGGTGAGTGCCCGGATGATCCAGGTGCTCCATGTGGCCGGATGCCCCGTGAGCAGCTGCACAACGGGAGGCAGGATTGCCAGCGCCAATGCGCTGTAGCAGACCGCCGGCGTATAATATTTGGCAAACTTGGTGATGAAATTTTCCGAGCGGCTTTTTTTCATGCTGGAATTTTCCACCAGATCCAGGATCTTGGACACCGTAGATTCCCCGAATTCCTTCGTCGTCCGGATCTTCAGCAGGCCGGACGTATTCACGCAGCCGCTGATCACTTCGTCCCCCGGCTCCACCTCTCTGGGCACGCTCTCACCGGTCAGGGCGCTGGTGTTCAGCGTGGAACTGCCTTCTGCGATCACGCCGTCGATGGGGATCTTCTCCCCGGGGCACACTACGATCACATCTCCCACGGCCACCTCATCCGGAGATACCTGCTCCAGCTGTCCGTCCTCTTTTTCAATATTGGCGTAATCCGGCCGGATGTCCATCAGCGCGCTGATGGACATCCGGCTCTTTCCCACAGCCACCGCCTGGAACAGCTCACCAATCTGGTAGAACAGCATAACGGCCACGCCTTCCCTGTATTCCCCGAGGCAGATCGCGCCCACTGTCGCCACCGCCATGAGAAAATTTTCATCGAATACTTCCCGGTTCAGGATTCCTTTGCCCGCCTTGCGCAAAATGTCATAGCCGATGACCAGATACGGGATCATGTAGAGTAAAAATTGGATCCATCCGCTTACCGGAAGAAAGCTGATCGCCACCAGCAAAAGAATTGCGATGACGATCCTGTATAGTACTTTTTTCTGTTTTTTGGTCATAGTGATATTGCTCCTTACAGGTAGATCTCGCAGTCGTCCTCCACCTTCTTGCAGGCCTTGAGCACTGCCTGCATCACGGCCTTATCGTCTGCACCGTCCGCAAACTCAACGTTCATCTTCTGGGTCATAAAGCTGACCACCGCGTCCTTCACGCCCTCGACGCTCTTGGTCGCCTCCTCCATCTTCAATGCACAGTTTGCGCAGTCAACTTCGATCTTGTAAGATTTCTTCATGGTTTCTTCCTCCTGGATTTTATTTGGATGTTGCTTTGATTTAGATGCAAATCATTTGCATTCATATGAGTATTTATTCATATGAATGATTGTTCATATGTTTATAATAGCATACTCCCAATAATTGTCAATAGAAATTTATAAAGAAATCAGTTTTCTTTTTACAGAACATAAGGTATAATATAGCTTGATGCGTTGCATCAGCAAAAAAACACAATAGAAAAGAGGATACTATGAAAAAGAGATACAACTTTCTGTTAGGCTTATTTGCCGCAACCGTGATCTTCTCCGGTTGTTCCCAGCAGACCGCTGTCGCACCTGTAGAGATCGTACCGGAATCTTCCGTGGTAGAGTCTTCCGTGGCGGAGTCTTCTGCAGCTGAATCCGCGGCTGCCGGTTCTTCCACTGCCGCAGCCGAAGCGTCGTCCGAGGCCGCTGCACAGGGATCTTCCGCTGCCGCAACCCAATCTTCCGCAGCAGGAGGCAGTACCACCGGAAGCAGCACAACCGGAAGCACCCCCCCCGGGAACATCGCCGCCACAAGCAGTGATATCAACGCCACCCCTGCCAAGAAGACAAGGGTTGTGGATCCCAACAATTTAATTCGCAGTGAGCTGACCAACGAATGGATCGACGGAAGTCTGAAAAATCAGCGCCCGGTGGCAGTGATGGTGGACAATGAGCTCTATGCGCTTCCCCATTACGGCGTAAACGATGGAGACGTCGTATACGAGATCATGAACAGCACCGAGAACAATCGTGTAACCCGTCTGATGGTTGTCTTAAAGGACTGGGAATACATTAACCGCCTGGGAAGCATCCGCAGCGTACGTACCACCAATTTCATGGTAGCTGCCGAATATAACGCGATCCTGTGTCACGACGGAGGTCCTTTCTACATAAATGATTATACCTCGAAAGCTTACGTCAACAATCTGAGCGGCGGATTCGCACGTTTCAGCAACGGCAAGGCAACAGAGTTTACCGAGTACGTTACCTACGATTCTTACACCAACACACAAAAGGGCCAGACCTATTCCGGTCTCGGTACAAGGATCAAGAACGCGAAATACAGCACAGAGTACAACAGCTATTATCCCGGAAAGCACTTTAATTTCTCCGATAACGAGTTCAAGCTTTCCGACAGCAACAGCACGGTATCGGCAACCACCGTTGATCTGTCCTCTGTTTTCCCGCACAATGGATCCAAGCTTTTCTATAACGCTTCCACCGGGACATATGATTACTATGAGTACGGCGAGTATCACAAGGATGCTGCTACCGGCGAGGTAACGACCTTCAAGAACGTGATCCTGCAGAGCTGCTCCTTCTACAATCTGGATGCCAACGGCTACCTGACATACAACGTGGTGGGCAGCGGAAACGACGGATACTACATCACCAACGGTGAGGCGATCCCCATCACCTGGAGCAAGGGCAGCGAGACCGCACTCACAGTCTTCAAGAACAAAGCGACCGGCGAGGAGATCACGCTGAATACCGGTAAGACCTACATCGCGATCGTACCCTCCGATACCTGGTCTCAGTTGACTCTAAAATAAGATATATCAGAAAGACAAGCTGTCTGATCGACCTGTTTGGCCATCATACAGCTTGTTTTTTTGTAAAAATTTGAACCTTTTCCCCCTCCGGTCCATCTAATAAGTGTACACAAAAGATGCATCTATATCTGTGTCACAGAAACAATGGAGGTATATTATGGACAAAGAACTGTTTCTGCAAAAGCTTTTGGACGCAGAAGAAACCTTATTTCATGTTTCCTTTTCCATCCTGCACAATGAACAGGATTGCGCTGACGCGGTTCAGGAGGCAGTCTTAAAAGCCTATGACGCTCGGGACAAACTGCGAAATGAATCTTTTTTCAAAACCTGGATCGTCCGTATCGTGATCAATGAGTGTTACACCATTCTGCGCAGGTCAAAGCGCCTGGCGCCCTATGAGGAAGCCCGCATGGATTCTGCGGAATACATCGGAAAATATGTGAAAGAAGAGTATCTGGATCTATACCGGGCCATCTCAAAACTGGACGATAAGCATCGCATCTGCGTGATCCTGTATTATTTTGAGGAGTATTCCATCGAGCAGATCGCCCAGATCACGCAGGTGCCCGACGGTACCGTGAAAAGCAGACTAAACAGAGCCAGACAGACCTTAAAAGGATTATTGGAAGAACAGGAGGAAGTCATATGAACATTTATCGGAATGTACCCGAACAATTTCATAAACAATATTTGGAAACCATTTCTATGCTGTCCGAACCGGACAGAAGACAAATTGTCCCTTTTCCGCAGGAACGGAAATCCAGCGGCAAAACATGGCTCCGCCGGATCGGTTACGCCGGTGCAACCGCTGCGGCAGTATTTATGGTCGCACTGATCCTATGTGCCGCCAATCCCAGTCTGGCTTCGGAACTGCCGGTCATCGGAACCATTTTCCAGGCCATGCAGAACCGGTTTGGATTCGGGCAGATTCCGGAGGACGGAACGGTCATCCTGGCTCCGGAAGAACCCCTTTCTTCGCCAGACGCCGCCCAAGAAACAGGACAGCCGGATACAGAATATCAAAATCCCTATCAGGCCACAGACAACGGCATCACACTGTCCGTGGAAGAATACTACGCTACGAATCAGGCCGTCTTTCTGGGCATCCGCATGGTGACCGAGGAACCGCTGCCGCAGGATCTCACTGACACCATGATCTTTCTGTCAACGGAAACCTATTCCTTCCGGGCAGATGATCCGCACCGTGGAAACTGGAATTTTGAATTTGAGAGAATTGATGATCACACTTTTTTGGGGATTATGCGCATCGACTATGCTACGATCAGCAAAGACCTGCGCCAATATACGGAGGCGGTAAAAAAAGCGGAAGCAGCAGGCCGGCAGGCACCAGTGCTTTCGGCGGAAACAGAAAGTCAATATGTCTCCTATTATGACATTCCGGAAACCTTTGATCTGGACATAGCATTCACGTCCCTTTGGATTTATCATGCAGGGGAAACGGCAGGAATGTCCAAGCAATCCATAAAAGGCTCCTGGAACATTGCAGGGATTCCGATTCAGCAGAACGCGTACAGCATGCAGACGATTTCCGTGAAGGAAGTAAACGCGGACGGCTTTGGCATCGACCGCATTGAACTTTCTCCTTTGGAGATGACGATCTATCCGGTGAAACCGGCAGATCATGACACTTTTGCAGTGGTTTTGGACAAAGACGGACAGATGCTGCACAGCGGCGAAAACAATTGCTATCAGCTGGCTGTTCAGAGGCATGATATCTCCGAGATCACAATCTATATCTGCGATTACGTGGAATACATGGATGAGATCAAAGGATATACGCTGTCCGCCGATCCGAATACTCTGAAAGAAATACTGGAAGAAAAGAATCTATATCAAACGTCTATGAAAATCAATAATTGAGAAATACTTTTTTGCACAAATCACGCCCGGCATATGTATATATACACATGCCGGGCGATACCTGCTTATTCATCCACCACATTCAGTTCACTGACCGGTGTCTGGTTGATCAGATTGCTGCGGATGTCGATGATCGGTCCGCCGGTGCCCTCGATATATTCCTTCGTGATGGTCACCGTGCCGATGTTATCGTCCTTGGGAATCTCATACATGATATCCAGCATGAATTCCTCGATGATAGAGCGCAGGGCTCTGGCGCCGGTGTCGCGCTTCATCGCCTTCTCCGCGATGGCCTCCATGGCCTCGTCCGTGAACTCCAGCTTGACCTCATCCAGCTCCAGCAATTTCTGATACTGCTTCAGAATAGCGTTTCTGGGCTCCTTCAAAATCTTCACCATCATCTCTTTGGTCAGACCCTGCAGGGTAAATATGATGGGCAGACGTCCGATAAACTCCGGGATCATACCGAACTTGCGGATATCCTCCACCGTCACCTTGGAGAGAATATTTTTGTCCTTGTCGTATTTGTCCTTCAACTCCGCGCCGAATCCGATGGAAGCGCTCTTGGTCAGACGCTCCTTGATAATGTCCTCCAGATCCGGGAATGCGCCACCGCAGATAAACAGAATGTTGCGGGTATTCACCGTAGCCAGGGGCACCATGGCGTTTTTGCTGTTGGCCCCCACAGGCACTTCCACATCGGCACCTTCCAAGAGCTTCAGCATGCCCTGCTGTACGCTCTCACCACTGACGTCGCGGCTGTGGGTTTCCTTCTTCTTGGCAATCTTGTCGATCTCGTCGATGAAGACAATCCCCTGCTCCGCCTTCTCCACGTCATTGTCCGCTGCTGCTAGGAGCTTGGAGATCACGCTCTCGATATCGTCTCCGATGTAGCCCGCCTCCGTCAGAGAGGTGGCGTCCGCAATGGCAAGCGGCACATCCAATAATCTCGCCAGCGTTTTCACCAGATAAGTCTTACCGCAGCCGGTGGGACCGATCATGAGCATATTGGATTTCTCGATTTCAATGCTGTCCATGGAGTTGGTGGCCACGCGCTTATAATGGTTGTAGACCGCCACGGAGATGACTTTCTTGGCATACTCCTGCCCCACCACATACTCATCCAGGCTTGCCTTGATCTTGTGCGGTGCGGGGATATTGCGGATATCCAGAACCGGCTTTTCGCTTTCCTTCTTTTTCTTCTTTTTGATCTTCTGCTTGTTGGGGATGCCGCCCTCACCCTGCAGGTCCGCCAGATTCACAAAGCTGATATTCGGCAGTCCGTTCTGCTTGGAGAACTCATCCATCTCCTTCTGGAAATTCGGGTTATTCAGCATGCCCTGATAGTCGAACTGGCTTACCGCATCCATAGTCTTGTGCATGCAGTCATCGCAGACGCAGATATTGTTGGGCAGCTTGAACATCTTGCCCGCCTTGGACTCCGGTCTGCGGCATACGAAGCAGACATCCTCATATTCGCTGCTTTCGCTTTGGAAGCCGTCTCCGCCGTTCGCCTGCTCTTTTTTCTCTATTTCCTGATCCTCGTGATCGTCATAAAACTCTGCCATATCCTTCTCCTTATTAAATCTCTATATGATCAAATCTTTGCAATTAAATCTTTGCAAAACTCGACTTTTCCTGTATCAAATTGTGCATAGTGTATACTTCATTAGCAGGGCGTTTGAGGACGTCGGTACTTAAACACCGTACTTTGGTGTTTTAGTACCGCTACGTCCGAAATCGAGCGCAAGCGTCCCTGCGGTGAAGTATACACTATGCACAATGCCACTTGCCGAAACATTGAGTTTCGCATAATTGATTATACCGAATATCCCTGCCGTACACAAGTAAAGTTTTTATTAAGCAAACATAAAACAAATCAGAAAGACCCTGCAGTTTCAAGCTGCAAGGTCTTTCCGTGAGGGGAGTCCTATGACTTGTAATCATCTCTTCATCTTTTTCGATCAACGGCTGCGATTGGGTCTTGTGCCCAACGTAAGCTGCACTTCTTTTTCCGTATACTCACCGTTTGACGGACGCATAACAGTCACTTTCACCGTATCACCTGCGCCAAAATACTGTAACACATCCTGCAGGTCGGCAAAGGAAGTGATCCTCTCTCCGTCAAATTTGGTGATCACATCGCCCTTCATGATGCCTGCTGCCTCTGCGCCGGTTCCTTCATAAACCGTTGCCACATACACGCCCTTGGGCATTCCGAACATCTTGGAGATGTCATCCGTCACATCCTGATAAGAAATTCCGATATATCCGGTCTCTCCGTCCGCAACTTTATTTCTGGTCTGGCGCTCCATCAGATCCGCAATGATAGGGCTGGCTGCAGTGATGGGGATCGCATACCCCATACCTTCTATGGAAGAACCGCCGATCTTATTGGAATTGATGCCGATCACTTCTCCTGCTGCATTTAACAATGCGCCGCCGGAATTACCGGGATTGATCGCTGCATCCGTCTGGATGAAGCTCTTGGTGGATCCGTCTTCCAATTCGATCTCTCTGTCCAGTGCGCTGATGTATCCGACTGTCACGGATTGGCCATAGCCCAATGCATTGCCGATGGCAATCACCTGCTCGCCCAGTTCCAGTTCATCGCTGTCGCCCAGTTTTGCCACTGCGATCGCATCCAGCGTCTCTGCGGAGAGATCTCCCAGATCAACAGCGATAACTGCCAGATCCATATCCGCATCTTTTCCCTTGATCTTTGCCTTTGCTTCCGTTCCGTCATCCAACGTAACGATCAGTTCATTTGCATCGGCCACAACATGCTGGTTGGTGACGATCAGCAGTTCGGAGTCATTCTTTGCCACGATGATACCAGAGCCGCTGGCGGAATGGTCCTCCTGATAGCGCTGTCCCCAGAAAGTGGTCACCTCCGTATAATTGTTCACAATGGATACCATCGCCGGCATCACGTCTTTTACGATCTCTGTCACATTGGTCTGGGCTGTGGTATAGATCACCTTGGTGTCTTCATCCTGACCGAACACCGTAGCCGGGAACTCACCGATCTCCTCCTGGGGTACAATGGTCGTCTCCGTGTTGGAGGCCGGCAGGCTCTTCTGCAAAGCGCCGGATGCCTGAGTCACCCCGAGGAATCCCACACCGGCAAAGATTCCGAAAAGCAATCCCATGCTCAGACTGAGCATGATCTTGCCAAACACATGGCCTTTCTTTTTCTCCGGCTGCGCAGCCTGTTCCGGCTGAACCGCGCGCTCCGGCGCCGCTGTCCACTCCTGTCTTCTCGCATACTCCTGTCCTGCATGCTCCTGCCTTGCATACTCCTGTGCGGTCCCGTCCGCTGTCCGGGACTGCGTCTGCGCTCCCACGGTCTCCGCCATGGCACCCGTGTCCTGATGATAGCTGTTTTCTTCCAGATTGTTGAAATATCCCTGTCCTATGCCTGATTCATTGTCACTCTCATACATAATAATCCCTCTTTTCTGAATCACCCGATCCATACGATCGTTCCGTTCCTTGATGAGTTCAGTATATCCACAAATTGTGTTTAATTTGTGTTTAAAAAATGAAACAAAAGTGAAAAGTTCCGGCTGATTGTTATTCTACCGTCACGGATTTTGCCAGATTTCTGGGGTGATCCACGTCATATCCCTTGCCCACTGCAATATAATATGCAAAGAGCTGTAGGGGAATAATTGCCAGGGAATTGGCAAAATAAGGATTGGTGTACGGAATATAAATGACATAATCCGCCGCTTTCTCAATCTCCTTACGGCCTCTCTCCGCCACGGCCATGACAAATGCGCCACGGGACTTTACTTCCACAATATTGCTCACGGTCTTGGGGAACAGATCCGGCTGTGTTGCCAATGCAACCACCAGCGTGCCGTCCTCAATCAGAGAGATGGTACCGTGCTTCAGCTCGCCCGCCGCATAAGCCTCGGAGTGCACATAGGAGATCTCTTTCAGCTTCAGCGATCCCTCCAGAGAGATCGCATAGTCGATGCCTCTTCCGATGAAGAACACGTTCTTCGCACCCACATAGCGGTTTGCAAAATGCTGCAGTTTCTCTTTCTGACCCAACAGCAGTTCAATCTGATCCGGCAGAGCCTGAATATCCTCCAACAAACCTGCAAAGGTTGCATCGTCAATCATGCCTCGCACTCTTCCCAGTTTCATGGCCAACAGATACAGTGCCACCAGCTGCGCGCTGTATGCCTTGGTGGTGGCAACGGAGATCTCCGGCCCTGCCCAGGTATACATGACACTGTCTGCCTCTCTGGCGATGGAACTTCCCACCACATTGACAATGCCCAATACCTTCAGGCCGCGCTTCTTCGATTCGCGCACCGCCTCCAGGGTATCCGCCGTCTCTCCGGACTGACTGATCACGATCACCAGATCTCTGGGATCCAGGATCGGATTGCGGTAGCGGAACTCACTGGCCACTTCTACTTCCACCGGGATCCTTACCAATCCCTCGATCACATATTTCGCGGTCACACCGGCATGATATGCGGATCCGCAGGCCACAATATGGATTCTCTGGATTGCCCGCAATTCCTCATCCGTCAGCTTCAATTCTTCAATCTGTATATCGCCGTTTTTGATCCGGGGAGAGAGCGTGTCCGTAACGGTCTTGGGCTCCTCATAGATCTCCTTGAGCATAAAGAACTCATATCCGGCTTTTTCAGCAGAATTGGCATCCCACTCGATGGTCACAGCCTGCTTTACCACCGGCTCCTCATCCACGGTATAGAATTCGATCCCGTCTGTGGAAAGTACCGCAACCTCCTGATTATCAAGGTAAAATACCGTGCGCGTATATTTCAGGATCGCCGGAACATCCGAAGCGATCAGGCAGCCGTCTTCACTCTGTCCCACAATCAGCGGGCTGTCCTTGCGTGCCGCAAAGAGCTTTCCGGGACAGTCGTCAAACAGAATGCCCAGCGCATAGGAACCCTCCACGCGGTGCAGCACCTTGGTGATCGTCTCCAGCGGATTTCCCTTGTAATAATAGTCCAGAAGATGCGCCAGCACCTCCGTGTCTGTCTCGGAGGTGAACTCGTATCCCTTCTTTTCCAGCTTCTTCTTTAACGCCATATAGTTCTCGATAATGCCGTTGTGAACCACCACGATAGAACCTGCTTTATTGGTATGCGGATGCGCATTGAGATCGCTGGGAGCACCGTGTGTCGCCCATCTGGTGTGTCCCACGCCGGAGAATCCCTTCATGGTCTCTCCGCCTCTTGTCATATGCTCCAGCACAGCAAGACGTCCTGCCGCTTTCTGCGTACAGATATGTTCTCCGTCAAACACTGCAATGCCAGCTGAATCATAGCCTCTGTACTCCAGTTTGGAGAGGCCGTCCAGTATGATGGGTGCCGCCTGATTTTTTCCGATGTAACCAACAATTCCGCACATAATCTTATTCCCTCCGAATTTTTATTTTGTCCAATAGTCCGGGCTTGCCGTGCATGCAAGCACAAACCACCGCGGTAATTTCCGATAATGTTTGCCGAGAAGATACCCTGCATATTTGAAAAAGCACTGCAGATAAAAGTATGGGATCTTCCCCGCCATATGACGGGACCTGAGGAATGCCGGGGCCGTTTTTACCATGCGCACTCCCTCCGACTCAGACCGAATGCTCCCAAACACCTCCGGATGCTCTGCCTGGGAAACCCCCAGATCGAAATTCCGATGAAACTGCTGCATGCAGGTGTAATTATGGGCATGGATCACTCCGGCCTCCGCTTCATAAGCGATACGGTATCCCGCCCGAATCGCAGAAGCAGCATAGATCATATCCTCGTTAAAGATCGCCCGGTCCACAAACCCGCCCAGGCTGTCATAAATATCCCGCCTGTATGCGGCGCACACATTGGAACAGAAATAGGTCTTGATCCCCAGCCGGGGCAGATCGTCCGCCGACTTTATGCAGGACTTTGTCGGATAATTAAAGTGCCTGCTGAACCGTTCCAGCACACTGCTCTCTCTGCCGGCCAGCTGTCTGGCATAAGCAACCGCCACATCCCCCTTCAGATTTGCGGTCAGCTTCTCCACCAGCCGGGTGTCTTTGGGCATGGCGTCCTGGGTCATCATGAGAAAGACCGGCGCCTCGGATCTGCATACCCCTTCCCGCCTGGTGCCTCCATGGTCAAATTCCTGCTTGGTCAGGTGATACACCCGCACATTTTGATACCGGTCAGTGAAATCCGTCCCTGCGATCAGCCAGTCAAAATATTGCTTCTCCGTATTCATCAGGATGATCCGACGGATCGGAACTGTCTGGCGTTCCAGAATATCCAACAATGTAAATAATTCTTTACCGGGCTTATACAGAGGAATGATAACATCTATGTCCATATAGTCCTCCTTTTAAGAAATAAGGGGGAAACCTGCTCCCACAAGCTTCCCCTGAACTTCTTCGTCAGAATATCTCTCTATCTTACATAAGGTGATGTATCGCTCTTTACCTTGGCACTGCACTCCTTCACGGTATCCGATACGGTATAACTGTCCAGATCAAACAGGAACTTATGCAGCCATACCACATTGCTCTCCAAATCAACCGGGATGACGCAGCTTCCTTTTGCACCGATGTTGCCGGTTGTCCGCATACTGTCCTCAGGGAAACCGCCCTCATCTATGATACGATAATTGTTGATATTTGTCACCAGATTTAACAGATCCTTGCTGTCCATGCTGGTGTAAATCTCTTCAACCACCTTGGAGAATACATTGGTCAGTGTCACAACATCCGTCTTCTTTGCCTGTTCCTCGATCGCCTTGATCACCTCACGCTGATTGGAGGCACGACCGAAGTCGCCGCCGTCAATATAACGGATACGGCAGAAAGCAGTGGTCTGAAGACCGTTCAGCTTCTGATAACCAGTCGTCGTCACCGGCGTATAACCGCTCAGTTTCAAATCCTTTACGATGGTAGCCTGATAATTATTGATATGATTCAGCTCTGTCTTGTTGACATCGATATAAATTCCGCCAAGTCCGTCCACCAGGTCGATCAGGCTCTGGTAGTTCACTGTGATAAAATTGGTGATATCCATATCCAGATTCATGTTCAGCATCTTGATGGCCTGCTCCGCACCGCCTTCTGAGTATGCATGGTTACATTTATCGTACTTATCTGTGCCCTTGTTCAGGTATGTGTCACGGTAAACACTGACCAGCTTGATATCGCCCGTATCCATATTGACACTGGCGATCATGATGGTATCGCTGCGGCTTCCCTTATAGATACCGTTTTTCGTGGTGGCATCCACGCCAAACAACGCAATATTCATGTAGCCGGTATCTACGATCTCCCCGGGTTCTGCCACCCCGGTGTTAGTCCCTGCCTGATTTTCGCTGGCGTTGTTGCTGATCGGCTTATCGTTGATGCCCAGTTTATTCGGATCCAGATCCACGATCTGCGGTCCCTTTCCCGATCTCATTACCACAAAGAGGATTGCTAACATTCCTAAGATCAGCAGTATCTCAACTGCAAAAATGATCATTTTACCCTTACTCTTTGATTTTCTTGCTGTACGTCTGGTTCTTTGGGAATTGCCTGCCATGGTTCCTTTTCTCCTTCATCTTTTTTAATATGCATTTTTGTTGATAAATCCTGTAAAAAATGTCAGGAATATGATCTTGATATCAAATCCAAGGGTCCAGTTTTCAATATAATAGATGTCATATTCAATCCGCTTGCGTATGGAAGTATCCCCGCGCAGACCGTTTACCTGCGCCCAGCCGGTCAGTCCGGGGCGCACCTGATGCTTTATCATATAACGGGGAATCTCCTCTTTAAACTTCTCCACAAACTGCGGGCGCTCCGGTCTCGGACCAATCAGGCTCATATCTCCCTTTAAAATATTGAACAGCTGCGGAAGTTCATCCAGACTGGTGCGTCGGAGCACCTTTCCCACCTTGGTGACTCTCGGATCGTCCTTCACCGTCCAGCCTTTTTGTTCGTTGGACGGGGCCTGTACCATCATGCTGCGAAACTTATACATATAGAACGGCTTGTTGTGTAAACCGACTCTTTCCTGCTTGAAGATCACCGGACCCGGACTGCTGCATTTGACTGCGATCGCAGACACCAGCATGATCGGCGAAGTGATCAGGATACCGAACAGAGAACCAACAATATCCATCGCACGCTTGATCACCCTGTTGCCGGTATTGGTAAGCGGCACATACCGGATATTGATCACCGGAAGTCCCATCAGGTCTTCGGTGTACGGTCTTGTCGGGATCAGACTGTTGTAGTCCGGAATAAATTTCGTATGCACACCCGACTTCTCACAGATATTCACGATCTGTTCCAAATTGTCATAGTCCTTCAGCGGAAGCGTGATTGCGATTTCATCCAGCTTATTCTCCGGTAAAATGATCTCCAGATTCCCGAGCGTACCGAGAACCTTGATCCCTTTATAGAGTGTGCCGGCAGGTATATGGTTATCCAGAATTCCGCAGACCACATATCCCCACTGCGGATTGTCCTTCAACCGGTCAATATATTCCTCCGCCGCTCTCGAGTACCCCACCACAAGAATGTGCTTGAGATTATAGCCCTTTTTGCGCATGGTGCGCAGGCTTTTCCGCAATATGAGCCGCAGGCCGCCTGTAAATGCAATATTGAATCCCCAGAAAAAAACAATAACGCTACGGGAGTAGTTGATCTCCTTGATCACCATATACAGCATGATGATCATCAGCGCCAATCCAACCGTATTGGCCTGCACAATACTGAAGATCTCAAATTTAAAGCGGACGGTCCGTTTGGGCGCATAAACCCCGCAGCGGTAATATAACAATACAAAACCCGGTACAAGTACGGGAAGCAGCGCAATATAATCTTCTACCGGCAATACTCCCGGTCCGGGACCGTCGTTTAAGATATAAAATTTCACAAAATAGGAAAACACAAAGGAGCCGGCAATAATTGCTGCATCCAGTATGACCAGCAGCCTGTTAAATACTTTCTGATTATCCTTTATCATAAGCACCACCCGGTGTCTTTTTCTGCCTGCCTATACTTATGGATCTTATCATCCATGAAATATTCTACAAGAACACATTATTACCGTCAACTTAAGTATTTATGAAGCCATTTCTTAAGAAATCGTAAGAATTAGGAATCAAAAAAACGACCGATAGAAATCTCTCTATCGATCGTTTGTAACAGAATTATTTTTATGAAGGTGCATTTCCATCCTGCCAGATCAGCATGTCGTGCTGAGACCAGATCCTGCTCGGCGGCGATACAGGAGATACCTCCATTACCATATTGCCCGCATAGATCTGTCCGCTCTCATTCTTTATGACATCCTTGATCCGGAAGACCATCGCGTAATACTCTTTGAAGTCGGATACCGACTCCGGAAGGCCGTTGTCTGTCTCATATATGGTCTCGATCAGTCCGCCCAGTGCCAGCTTTGCACTGTCCCATTCAATCTTAATATAAGTACCGTTCGGAAAGCTGCTTAACAGCCGCATCATCTCATCCATCATGTGTTATATCCTCCTGGCGGTGGCCGGTCTTGCCGGAACGATATATGCTCCGTCCGCGGTATAGTGGATTATGCCGATGGTCGTCTCCCGCTTACTGCTGGACTCCGGATCCACATATTGTCCGATTGGTGTACCAAAGTCTACCTTTTCCTTATTTGTCGCCACAAAGTCACCGGTGCCGGCTTTCTCGTCCAAAAGCTTCTGTAATCCCGTTGCATCCCTGAAAATGATACTGCGCAGATTTCCCACATCCCGGGCTTTCTCATAGCTGCCGCGTCCGGGTACAAACCGTTCCTGCAGATCCTTGTTTAATTTTACCAGGAAACCGTTTACAACCCTATAGTTTCCGTCTATTTCCGCAAAAGAGATCCCGTCCTTGGAGCGGTAAAAATACTCGTCCTCCGCCCTCCGCTGCTCTTTCATCAGCTTGAGCAGTGCCTTGACTGATTTCACAAGCAATACGGATACGAAAAGGCAGCACAGCGTGGCTATGACCAACGGCGTCCATTCTCCGAGGGTTCCCGCAAAATCGAGGAGATTCTCTTCCATATGATTGATGTACATACAATTCACCTCCACTATATAGTATGGGCTCAAATTGTCAAAAAATCAATAGTGAATTTTCGAAAACAGACAATAAACCGTATTTTTATAAAGCATCCATTGAATTTTCAGATAGTTCCCGAAATATTTCTTTTCAAATCGGACCTTGTGCATCTGTCCTTCTTTCCGCATGGATTTTCGAAGCCCGTCCCAAAGTCCCGCAAGGTAGAGCCTGCCCATCTTCTTCCGGCAGAAGAAGATCCACTTGATCAGAAATCCGGCCATGAGGAACGGCAGATTCCATAAAACCTGCAGAAGCGGCATATTTTTATAGATCATATAGACATTGTTGGCGGCAGCGATCCGCGTCTTGAACGCGTTGTAGCGGGAGCCGGAGGAAGCGCTTCCGTAATGAACCACCTGAGCCCGGGGCTCATAGCTATTGGAATATCCATGGATCAATGCCCGATATCCGATATCGATATCTTCCATATACGCGAAATGCTGCTCGTCAAAGAGGCCGATTTCCTCCAGAATACTGCGCCGGTAAATGGCCGCACCGCCGCATGCGGCGAAGATTCGGGAAGGACTGTTATACGCCGACGCAGCCTTGCCTTTCCCGACCGCGTATGCCCAGCCAAACACCGTATAGAGATCCCCTGCATCATCGATCAGATCCGGTCTGTCCCACATGAGCATTTTGGCGCTGACCGAAAAGATTTGTGTCTCCTTCTCGATCGCCTGATACAGCCGCTTGACGAATCCCGGTCTCACCTTCGTGTCATTATTCAGCAGAATCACATAGGGAGCCTGAGAGTTTTGGATCCCCACATTCACAGCATGACAGAACCCTGTATTTTCTTTCAGGCACAGAAAACGGGTCTGTGTGATACCGGCAGAACCTCCCGCCTGCTGTTCTTCGACCAGAGTTTTCGCCTGCTCAATACTCCCGTCCCCGGAAGCATTGTCCACGATCAATACTTCAAAGGACGGCGTTCCAAGCTCCTGTCTGTACAAAGCTTTCAGACAGCCTTCCAGATATTGGATCCCGTTGTAGTTTGGAATAACAACCGTTATTTTATTCATCTTCCCGCCTCCAGAGAATGCGATATCCCTGCTTCCGAATCGCTCTGCAAAGCTCCATGCTGATATTTTTGTAATCGGTATTCTTCGGAAGCGTGGATGCATCAAAAAGGTCCGTGCCCGGCTGACAGCGATAGGGCACTCCCGTCACCTGCTCAAACAGTTCCCACAATTCCTTCCGAAGTCTTATATTCCGGATATCAACCGCCCGGGCATCCTGCGTCAGAACTGCCCGGTGCAGATAGCCGCTGTAATGCACCGGCAGATTTTCATAATATACCTTTCCGGAAGACTTCATCCTGCCGCCGATGATGCGTCCCCTGCGAACGACCGGTCCGCCCACTGCGCCCAGATCTTTTCGAATGGTAAAGATTTCCTGCGGATACTTCACCTCATAAAATCCCACATGTTTAAGGGAACGCACCTCCCCCTGAAGCCCGTTCTCCTCCAGATAGGCCTCCAGCGCCCGTCTTCCGGCTTCGTAGGCATATGCCTTACTCTGAGGATTCTCCGCAGTAGACGTCCCATGGCAGCGCCAATGGTAAAGGACCTTGGATATATGCACCACAAATTTCTCTTTGGCAGGCTCTCTGTCCAGTCCCAGTGTAGCCACAGCGCGCAGCAAAAGATCGTAGTCCTGCGCTCCGTCATATGTGGGACGGAAGCCAAGCTGCAGCAGCAATTCCCGCTTCATGACCAGAAAGTGACAGATATAATTGTTGCTCAGCAAAAGATCATAATTGAACTTTTCTTTGAGATTGGGTTCATAAAATTGGATTCCGCTGCCGTCACATTTATCTTCATCCGAATACAGAAACGCCAGTCGGATTCCCCGCTCCTCCTGTAGTCTGCGGATCTCGTCCGCCATTTCAAACAGGGCGTCCGGCGTCAGCAGATCGTCATGATCCAGCAGCCCCACATAGTCTCCTGTTGCATGCGCCAGCGCCTGATTGGTATTTTCTGAAATCCCTTTGTTTTCCGGCAGCTTATAGTAACGTATCTTCCCGTCAATCCCGCTGTCCGTTTCCCGCAGTTTTTCTATGAGATCCGCTGTCACATGGGCTACGCTGTCGTCCTCTGTGGCATCCGCCAGGATCAGCTCCCAGTAGGGATAGGTCTGCGCCTGTACGGACTCCACCAGCTCCTGCAGATAGACCGGATCCGTACGGTAGGCAGGCACCAGAAGACTGAACGTGACAACCTCTCCTGTCTCTTTCCACTCCGCCGCCTGTTTTCTCTGCTGCTCCAACACTTCCTCAGCCGGCGGATCATAGGTATAAAAATCCGTCGTCACAAGCCGCTCCTGGGCGGCATACCAGGTATCCCGCAACCCGTTTCTCTTCAGGTAATATATGGTTTTTTTCAGATTCGCGGGAGATAATTTACCCATAATGCACTCCTTTAAATGGTCTGGAATCCTCCTACAGCAGCGCCTTGATATCCGCCGTCAGCTTCTCGTTCTTCGCGGCGGCATCTGCGATACTGTCGCCCTTCACACCCATATAAAATTTGATCTTCGGCTCCGTTCCGGAGGGTCTGGCACAACACCAGCAGTTGTCCGGCAGTTCAAAATAAAGCACATTGGATCTGGGCAGGCCGGTAGTCGTCTTTTCACCGGTCTCCATATCCAGGATCACATCCTCTTTATAATCGCGGAATTTCAAAACCCTCAGATCCCCAAATGCCTTCGGCGGATTTTTGCGCAGACGATCCATGATCTCAGTGATCTGTTTTGCGCCGTCCACTCCCTTTAAGGTAATGGTGTACTGGGTTTCCTTATAGTAGCCGTACTTTTCATACATTTCCAGCATCATATCCCACAAAGTCTGACCGTGCTTCTTGCAATAGGCCGCCACCTCACACAGGCACATGACTGCGACGATCGCATCCTTGTCTCTGGAATGAGTGCCCGCCAGACATCCATAGGATTCCTCCAGCCCAAACACATAATGGTTGCTTCCGGTCTGTTCGAAAAACTTGATCTGCTCTCCAATATACTTAAATCCGGTCAACACCTCGATCAGTTTCACCTGATAGGCTTCCGCAATGGGGATCGTCATATTCGTGGTCACGATCGTGGTCACCAGCGCGGGATTTTCCGGCATGATCCCCAGTGCCGTGCGCTCTCTCAACTCATATTCTGCGATCAGCATCCCGGACATATTCCCGGAAAACGCCACATATTCCCCTGTTTTGGCGTCTTTTGCATATACCCCCAGCCGGTCTGCATCCGGATCCGTCGCTAACACCAGATCCGCATCCTTCTCCTTGGCCAGACGCAGCGCATAGGTAAAGGCTTTGGGATCCTCCGGATTCGGATATTCCAGTGTGGTGAAATCGGGGTCCGGATTCTCCTGCTCCGGCACCACATATACATGCCCAAATCCCAGCTCCGAGAGAATTCTCTGCACCGGCTTGTTTCCAGTTCCGCAGAGCGGTGTATATACGATCTTGATGTCATCCGCCATCTCCTGAATGATCTCCGGATGCAGAATCTGCTTCTTCAGGGCCTCCATGAAGGCATCGTCAATCTCCCTGCCGATCACCTCATACAATCCGGCCTTTATCGCTTCCTCCCGCTCCATTGTCTTCAATGCATGATAATCCGTGCAGGCATTGACTTCCGCAATGATCTCCTTGTCCCTGGGAGCCGTGATCTGCGCGCCATCCTCCCAGTAAACCTTATAACCGTTATATTCGGGCGGATTGTGGCTCGCCGTCACCATCACACCTGCCGTACAGCCCAGCGTCCGCAATGCAAAGGACAATTCCGGCGTCGGTCTCAGGCTCTCAAAAAGGTACGCTTTGATCCCGTTGGCCGCCAGACACAGTGCGGTTACCTCCGCAAATTCCGTGGACATATGGCGGTTATCGAAAGAGATTGCAACACCCTTCGCCTGGGTTCCCTGTTTCAGGATATAATTTGCCAGCCCCTGGGTTGCCTTGCGCACGGTGTACCTATTCATGCGGTTGGTCCCCGCACCCACCACGCCCCGCATGCCGCCGGTGCCAAACTCCAAGTCCTTGTAAAACCGGTCCTCTATCTCCTCCGGCCGATCCTTGATCGCAGCTAGCTCCCTGCGCGTAACCTCGTCAAAATAACCGTCCTCCAGCCAGAATTTATACGCATCCGTATATGCCATCATCCGTTTTCCCCTTTCTATTTCTGATTCTCCAACTTCAGCGAAAAATCACTGCGGTCCAGCGAAAAATTGGGATTGTAAAAGGGATCTCCCTTTTCCAGAAACGCCTTCCACTTTTCCCGGAACGAAGCCGACTCCCGATTATACCGCTGCGCCCTCTCCCCGTTGTCGTCCAGGCCTCTGGAGACAGATTCATAATGAAACAGCTCCGCAAACGGCGTGAACACATTCCACAGCCCCTTTTCCAGAAGCCGCAGGCAGAAATCCACGTCATTGAGCGACACGGCAAAGCTTTCGTCCAGGCCGCCCAATTCATCGTACAGGCTCTTTTTCACCATCAGACATGCGCCCGTTACCGCCGAGACATCCTGCGCATAACAGAGTCTCCCCATGTATCCCAGATTGGTCTGTGCAACCTTGTAATGGCTGTGTCCCGCCGTGCGATGTGCCCCCAGCCCGATCACCACGCCCGCATGCTGGATCGTATGATCCGCGTAATAGAGTTTTGCGCCCACCGCGCCCACATCCTCGCGCTGCGCATACATTAAAAGCTCTTCCATCCAGTTGATGGTGATGACTTCCGTATCATTGTTCAACAGCACCAGATACTCTCCCGATGCCTGTTTTGCACCCAGATTATTGATGGCGGAGTAGTTAAAATCTCCTTCATAGCGCACGATCCTGATCTTGCCTACCTTCGCTTCTTTGCTCTCCAGAAGCTTCGCGTAATAGTCCTCGATTTCCTGAGTCACGCTGTTATTTTCCACGATAATGATCTCATAGTTGTCATAGGTGGATTTCTGCAGGATCGACCCCACACAACGCTGTAAGTCCTCCACGTGATCCTTATTGGGGATCAGGATCGAAATCTTGGGATTCCCGATCACCTCATACTGGATGCGGAAAATGGTCTCGAACGCTTTTGTGCTGGTGATCTCAAAATTCCGGAAACCGCAGTTGGTCAGATGATCCGCCACCGCACCCCTGGCCGCCTCGATGGCGTAGCTCTTGGAGTTGATATCGGCCGCGGTGCTGCCCTTGTGAGAGCGCCAATAATACATGAGTTTCGGCACATGAACCACGTGTTTCGCTTTTGCCGTCAGGCGGAGGATCATATCATGATCCTGGCTTCCGTCAAACTGAGAGCGGAACAGTTCCATCCCCTCCAACAGCCTTCTGTCAAAAACGCTGAAGTGACAAATGTAGTTATTGGCCCTGAGATTATCGATAGCAAAATCCGGCTTGAAGTGCAAAGTGATCATGGCGTCAATCCCCTTGCTGCCCTGGAAGGTGCACTCATCGCAATACAGATAATCCGCACCCTCGTCGCAGATCCGCTTCATGTACTCATAGAGTACCGACGGATGCAGCAGATCATCGTGGTCGAACAATCCGATGTATTCCCCAGTGGCAAGCTTCAGGCACTCATTGGTATTGGCCGAAATACCGCCGTTCTTTTCCAGCTTGCTGTACCGCACGCGGGAATCCTTTGCCGCATATTCCATGCAGATCTCACCTACATTTTTATGCTCCGCATCCGACCCGTCCGCCAGGCAGAGCTCCCAGTTGCCGTAGGTCTGTGCCTGTACCGACTCGATCATTTCCCGCAGGAATTTCTCCGGCGTATTGTAGAGCGGTGTCAGGATACTGATCTTAATATTCTTGGAAAACTTTGTCTCCTGCTGCCGCTTGCGCTCCGCTTCATTCGGAAAACTTCTGGTTCCGTGCTGAAGGCACGCCAGCTTCTCGATCCGCTTGCTGGACAGTTTGCGGGCAAACCCTTTCACGGAGCCGTAATTGCCCACCCGCTCCTTGGTACGCTTCGTCCAATGGTACACGCTGCGAAGCGGGGCAGACGCCTTCCATGCGGCACTTCCCTTGATATTGTCCAGTTTCCTCTGCAGATCCTCCGCCTCCCTGGTAGCATTGGCCAGACGCGCGGAAAGCTTTCTGGACTTCTCCTTCTCTTCCTCATACAGTTTTTGATAAAATGCGATCTGCTCTTCTTCCGTCATTGTTTCCAACCTATATCTTTCCTGGACTGTTTTATTGCACTGTTATTCTTACTCAATATTGATAACCGCATCCGCGCCGGCATAGTATCGCCGCCCGCTCGCCTTATGCTGATACAGCATTCCGGTCCGATACCGCCCCGGCCGCAGCCCCGCCTTGGCGATCCTGCAGGTAAAACCCGCCAGCCCTATATTCATCTCCCCGGGCAGAATGCTGCATACGTCATACCGGTAGCGGTCATGCACGGAATACAGCAATACCTCTCCGTTTTCCGCAAGCAGCACAAACGCTCTGGAAAACATGGCATTATCCGCTCCGGCCAGATAGCACCATCCCTCCGCAAACAGAATGTCCGGTTCTTCTTCATGAAATTTACGCTGGATCAGCACACGATCCAGTGTAAGGCGAAGCGCACCGTTTTCCCATCGTTTCACCGCTCCCGCGGTCTCTTTCCCACAGAATTCACAGACCAGAAGCCGGTCCTCGTACGGATAGGCGTAGCCGGTCACATACTCGGGTGAGTTCTGGGTCAGATATGCGCTGTAGTAGGGATCGTTTTCCCTGCGTTCCGGATACATCGCATACAATCTGGCTTTTTCCGACAGAAGCCTCTTCCACTTTTCATCCGACTGGTCATCTTTTCCCCGGCTCAAAGATTCATGATGCCACAGGACCGCATCATTTCTCTGAACGTTGCGATAGCCGTGCCTGTAAAGTCTGAAGCAGAACTCCACATCATTATACGCCACCGTCATCTCTTCCTGCAACCCGCCCAGCTCATCATAGATCTGTTTCCGGATAAGCAGACAGGCTGCGGTCACGCCGATCATGTCCATGATCACCGCTCCGTGTCCGTAATAATAGAGCCTGTCATCCGGGAAGGTGATCAGTTTATGGGAAGGGCCGATGGCCAGGTTTGTGATCCCGGCATGCTGGATCCGCTCGCACTCCGGATACCAGAGTTTGGCTCCCACCGCACCTGTTCCGGGCAAGAGAGCCTGCCCCACCAGAATCTTCAGCCAGTTCTCCTCCACGATCTCAGTGTCATCGTTCAACAGCAAAATATATTCCCCTTCTGCCGCCTGCGCACCGCAGTTGCACATATGGGAAAAATTGAACGGGGCCTGCTCGTACAGATACTTCGCTCCATATACTTTAGAAGAACGCTGTATATTTTTCAGGAACTGCTCCACTTTCCTTCGGTTTTCCGCACTGCTGCCGTTATCCACAATCAGGAATTCCACATTGGCGTAGTCGGTCTTCTGCACAAAAGAGCAGATGCAATTCTTTAGCACCTCATAATTATCCTTCGACGGGATCACCACCGATACTAACGGCTCGTTCGAAATGACCGGCACCACGGACCATACTCCCTGCTCGCAGGTGGGAAATGCTTTCCCCTCAAAACCCAGTCCGGCAAGTGCCGCCAGCTTACCATCTGTATAAGTCTGCTCATACCCCCAGTAATTTCCGTACCGTCTGTAGTCCTCGGAAACCGTGGTCTCCAGCACGGTCTCACCGCTGTCAGCACTGTCGGCACGTCCGGCCTCCTGCCCGATCCGTCCTGTGTATAACACCAAAGGCGTTCTGCATGCGCTGCCTGTGCGTGCGCTATCTGTGCATGCGCTGCCTGTGAAGGCAAGCTGCAGGCATAGGTCATACAGGTTTCTGCGGCCGTCCCGGTCTCCCCGAAGCTGCAAGTCCTTCGCCCTGCTCACCCTGATCCCCACATAGCTGCCAAAATAAAAGAATCCGAGCAGGGTATCCGGCGACCATTCCGGCTTAAAATACGGTGCAGACCGTCTGCCTGCCTCGTCCGCATGATCCTCATCTCCATACCAGAACACCGCATCCTTCTGTGTCCGCAGAGCCGCCAGCGCGAGTCTGGCGGCATGGGGATCCAGACACCCGGGATGCTCCGCCAAAAGCAGAAGCTCCGGCTCTCTCCCGTGCTCCCACAATTCTTCCACCGAGCGGATGCCTGCCATATCCGCATATGCTTTGACCACGCACAGCTCCTGCGCCTCTCGATCCGTCACCACGGAACATTCCCGCAAAAACGATTCCCGCAGTCTCGGTTCGATCAGACGAATCCATTCCCCGTACGGGTCCATCTGTCTCTCCAATTCCTGCTGATACGCCCTGTAAACAGCCGCATCCTGCCCTGTGCTGTCTACTGTTTTCCGGCCGTCCACGCTCCCCGCGCCCGCTCCCATTCCGCTTTTCAGCTTCCGAAGCACACGCCCGGCCAGACGCGCCGGTGCCAGGACTTTCCAGACAAAACTGCCCGTGATCCTGCGGTATTTTTCAGACAGTTCCTCCCGCTTATTCTGCGCCTCATACAGCCGAGCCGTCAGTCTGGCCGCATTCTTTTTTTCTCTCTCATAGGCGCGCCTGTAATATGCCGCCCAGTCATACACTTCTCTGTCCATACTGTCCTTATTTCTTCTCTAAAAAAACGGTCTCTTTGCCCGGATCAGTTCCTCCGTCATCTCGGCGGACAAGATCTCCACCCGCGCCCGGAACACCAGAGTCCCCGTCCCATCAGGATCCGCGTCCCCGGATAATTTCGTCAGGTCCACGGTAATATTCGGATCTTCCGTATCAAACAGGACCACATCGCTGCTCTTTAACCGGGTTCCGTTCACGCTGACCAGTTTTTCATCCCGCAGCGCAACCGCTTTCCCGCGATAGGTGATCTCTCTCAGTTTGATCATGCAGGATCGGCTTCCCGGATCCAGACGCACCCGTCTGACAGTCGGGGAAATCGTGATCTCGCACGCTAACTCCCCGGATTCCACCTGAATTCCCTGCACAAAATAGGACTGGGGTTCGCTGAAGCCTGCTCCCGTATCCTCATAGACCTGAAACGCCGTCTGAGGTGATCGTTCATTGCTGCCCGCACTGCCGCTCCGCAGGAGCTCGGTCAGCGTGATTAAGCGGTTTCCGATCTTCTCGCGGATCTGTGCCAGAGAAGCCCTTCCGCCGGTCACCTTCTTCTGAAACTCCGCTTCCATCCGCTCCACCTGCGCCGCCTGCATCTCCGTCAGGGAAAGTTCCTTCAGCATTCGGTCTCTGTCCAGCACGCTTCTTCTCTCATCTTCCAACAGATAGCAATATACCGCCTTATAGATCAGCAGATTTAGATCCGTTTCCTCGCCGGTCCACTCGTAATCGATCAGTGTCCATTTGTCCCCGTCCGTCAAAAGATTGGAAAAGATCAGATCCCTGCTTATCAGATTTCCCCGATAGGACTCATTCCGATAGGAAATCCGCTTTACATATTCCCGAAACAACGTATAAAATCCCTCTATATCATGACTGAAGAGCTTCTCATCCATACGTTTGGACAGCGGTTCGCCCTTCACAAACACGAATCGGGAATCCCCCTCCTGATCGGTTCCGTCGGAAAGACACTGATTCACCGAAATAAGCCCGCCTTCATATCGGGCGGAAAGCTCACGATATGCTTTCGCCATCGTCTCCCCGCAGATATGCGCGCGTGCGGCATCCGTCATCGGATATTTTCTCACCACGGTCTGCCCGTCCCCATCCCGCAGGATCTGCGTACAGATCGCATATTCCGGCGCTCTGTCGTTGGAGTATTTTGCATATTGTACAGCCAGTTCCGACCCCGTCACAACCAGAAACGAATTGGAGAAAAAAGGGAAATTCCCCTCTTTGATCAACCCATCAAAGGCATGTTTTTCGTCAAAAAGATGCAGTCTATCCCTGTCAAAATTCCGCTGATTGTCCGAGAGTTCCCCTGTCTTTGGCAGATAGGAGTCGCTGTACAGACAAGACATAAATTTATAATCCGGATAGGGATAATAAAAATGGGACTCCCAAACATCGGCCTGTTCCAGCACGGCTGCAAGCCCTTCCCGCCCGAAGGTGCGCACCCCTTTCTTTTCCGGATAATCCTCGATTCCCTCAAAAAAGCCGCCCGTGTGATCCTCCCTGCAGCCGGCAAAATACTTCAGACCGTATTTATTTTCAATAGCGATCACAAGTCGTCCGCCTGCCGCCAGATGCTTCTTCAGAATCCGGATAAAATCCGCGTGGGGCGTGTTACCGCCGATATAACTGTCAGCATATTCCAGCACACCGATCAGCATGATATAGTCATAATCCGTGGGCAGTTCCGGCTCAATATCCTTAAAATTCCCCACATGGATCGTAATATTGCCGCACTCCCTGTGCCGATAGGCATTGATCATGCTGCGTTTTTTGGACAGTTCCACACAGGTTACACTGCCCGCCTTGCGGGACAGCACACCCGTGATGGCGCCGCAGCCGCTTCCCACCTCCAACACTTTTGCCCCCTGCTCCATCGGGATCCACTCCACAATATTTTCGCGAAGTGTGGACAAATGATACAGGATTGGCCAGCTTCCCTGCCCTTCTATGAGTTCCGGATATTCTTCCTGCGTCCTGGAACGTGCGATCTCCAAAAGCGTTTCTTCCACTTCACCGTCGCAATAGAAATCCTGTCCCGGATACTTACTGTAATCCAGCGTGACTTTCCCAATCTTCTCCGTCATGCCTGCTCTCCTTATGCTTTTTGGACAAACGGTATGATCTTGTCCTGTTCCGTCGCATCCTTCACTTCCATGGTGGTATCCATGTCATAAAATCCGACCGTATTTTTGTCGGAAACAACCGTGACATGCAGGGCATCGTAAAGTCTGTGATACACTTCAAAATCATCTCCGTTATACCCCGTCACGCCGAAAGAGATCAGATATTCTCCCCCCTGAAGGCTCATTTTCTGCTGAAAAGATACATCCTTGATCTGACCGGGCCGCACAGAATCCAAAAACGCTTTCTCTATCATGGAATTGGTCCCTGTGATCTCCGTCCCCTGTACATTTTTAAAAGACATGGCGAAGATCGGCGCCGGAAGCGTATCGGTGAACTCCACCTTCATATGCACCGTAAACTCCGTCCCCTTGATCACCGCCGTGGTCTTCGTGCCCTTGTCATCCGTAATGTAATATTCCAGGATCCGGGCCTGCCCAGATCCGTATTCCAGCAGCTGGGGATTCACATCCTCCTGCACAGAAACCTCCTGCGGCAACTCATATTGTCCTACCAGCACACGCTTATAGGCGTCGATCATCTCTTTGGGTTTTCCGACGCCGAGGATCTCTCCCTTATTCAACAGAAAAACCCTGTCGCAATACTTACTGATACTGCTCAGGTCATGGCTTACAAATACGATGGTCTTACCCATCTCCTTAAATTCCTCAAACTTGTGGTAACACTTTGCCTGAAAGAACACATCCCCTACGGAAAGTGCCTCATCCACGATTAGGATCTCCGGCTCGATATTGATGGCCACCGCAAAAGCCAGCCGCACAAACATGCCGCTGGAATAGGTCTTTACAGGCTGGTACACATAGTCCCCGATGTCCGCGAATTCCAGGATTGCAGGGAGTTTCTCGTCAATCTCCTTCTCGGAAAATCCCATCATTGTACCGTTCAAATACACGTTCTCAATCCCGTTGTACTCCTGATTAAAGCCGGCCCCCAATTCCAGCAGTGCGGAAATCCTGCCGTCCACCGCCACTTCTCCCTCCGTGGGATTCAGCACACCGGTAATGATCTTCAAAATGGTCGACTTGCCGGATCCGTTTGTACCGATGATCCCCACCGTCTCGCCCCGGCGGATATCCATGCTGACCCCCTTCAGGGCATAGTGCAGCTTATACTTGGTCTTTCCTCCCAACCCCAGCGCTTCTTTCAGGCGATCCTTTGGGTTGTCATACAGCTTATATATTTTTTTCACATTTTTGACGGCAATGGCAATCTCGTCCTGTTTTGCCGTCTGTTCCTGATTGTCCATATTATCTCTCACTCCCGCGGCAGCAGAAAAACCGCTTCCTTGTCATACCAGCTTGCCAGCGACCGGTTGGACTCATTCTCCGGGTCTTCCGACAGATCACCCATGCAGAGAAACCAGGGTTTCCAAATATAAGGCTCCAATCCTACCGTCTGCTCATCACTCTTCAAACGCGCGACCCGTTCCAGATATTCCTGATAAAAATTATTTGCCTCTCCCGTATGAATATAATAGTAGGCGCCATAGGAACTGAAACTGCCCGCCTGATTGCTCTCTGTATGAAAGACCAAAAGCACCATCACTGCGATCAGAGGATAAAACCACCAGGAAAACATTTGGGACTTGCGGGACCCTTTCCGCTTTTTCCAGATCCAGCCGCACCAATAGATCACATTGAGGAGCAACAACAGCTGCCAGGTCAGTTTTACGGCGTTCAGCGTTCTGCCCAATCCACCGTGCCCCAGCGAATACAGGCTGGGCGTAAACCCGGTGGCATACAGGCATACGGACCACAGGCTCACCACTCCCGGAAGCGGGAAGGTAAATGTCGTCCGGCTCACCATATGCAGCAGGATCGGCAACAGAAACAGCAGGATGACCAACGCCATCCAGCCGGTAAACTGCCAGGCCCTCTTTCCGCCTTCCGCGAAAGAATACACAATTGCTTTCCCGGGAGACATCCCCCATCCGATATAACTGTCTGCCCGCCTCAGATTACCCGGGGCTGAAACATTCAGGTAAAAGCCGGCCACATACACCCCTAGCACCGGCAGTATCCAGAAGGTTTCCGGTCGTCTCCTGACAGCTTCCATAACCATGATCGACACTAGGATCAACAGCCCTTGCAATGCCGTGACAAAATTGGCCCCTGCCACCACAAATGCCAGGATCACAGCCACGATCATCCTAAAAACTTTTCGGATCCAGCCTTTCTGCTTCTCTTCTCTCTGTATGATCCGTATTGTGATCGCGGTCAATATCATCAAAAAAGAATGCATGCCCACATAGTGCACGCCTCCGTTGTACCAATAGATCCCTTCTTTTGCCGTGTGGATCAGTTCCAACGCCAGAACAGCGCCGCCAAATCCTACCGCCAACGCGTGTATCCGGTCTGCGCGAAGCAATACCCTCACAACAGTATATAAAAGCAGAGATACGGCAAAGGTCAGGATCAGAATCAGAAAAACCGGTCCCAGATAATAGTATTCCTCTCCCCAGATTGCCGGCATCAAAGTCATAAAAAAGATAGAACTGTATGTCCCCTGCCATGCATACCAGGAGGTTCTTATGCTTTCCCAGGCACCTTTTATGGCATTCCCCCAGGTCATGCCATCCCACAGCATCTGATCTCTGGCAAAACGCCCATAATTATAATCGTCATACCACGGCACAGAATACCCTGCCAGTCTGAGCAGCGGATATAACAAGAGTAACAGTACCAGTATTGTCATTCCGAGATACCACACCGGCTCTATGCGCCATTGTAGAAGCTTTCGCATTTTACGTTTCATTCTGCTTTTCCTGCATTCCTTCTGTATACCAGAATTTATCAAACATCTTACAATACATCTGCAAAATGTACCTTCAACCGCTTAAAGATTAGTGCGCCGATCCCAAACAGGATCATAGTGGCGATCCAAAAATACATAGTGGAAAAAAAATCCTCAAAAAACCATTCTCTCTCATAAATCGCGCTGCGATACCCGTTGACAATATAGACTAACGGATTCAGCTTCAAAAGACTCACCCATCTGTTGTCACCGATATTGTTGATATCCCACAGAATGGGCGTGGCCCACATACCGATCTGCAATGCGATCCCGATGATCTGCGCCAGATCATTGAAAAACACGACGATCGCACAGGTGGTATAACTGAGTGCCAGCACAAAAATAAACAGACACGCGCTGTAATAAGCCAATTGTATCGTATAGATCGTGGGATAATACCCATAGATTGCCGCCACGATCAGGAGCACGATCACAAAAAACACATGGATAAACGTAGCTGCGATCACCTTGATGATCGGCAGGATACTGATCTTGAACACAACTTTTTTCACCAGATAATTATATTCCCGCAGGGCATTTGTCCCGTTGTTCAGCGCTTCGCTGAAATAAAACCACGGCACCAGCCCGGCCGTCAGAAAAAGCACAAACGGCACCTGCGCTGAAGTCCTGCTGGCGTTTCCGCCCATGATCACATCAAACACTACATAATACATACCGACCGTCACCACGGGCTGCAGCATGGCCCAAAATGCGCCCAGATAAGATCCTGCGTAACGTTTTTTGAAATCATTTTTTGCAAGTTTCCAGATCAGATGCCTGCTCTGCCAAAGTTCCTGCGGCAAAACAATAAATTTATCATATCCCCTTACAAACACCAGACAGGACACCAGGATCACCATGACGGAGATCCCTTTTTTCAAAATTTCCTGAGCCGGATCTGCATTCGGATTGCTGTGCAGCAAAATGATTGCCGCCAGGATCGCCGCCGCTGTAAGGAATAGTGCAATCCCTTTTCTCTTACTTATTTGCATGCCAGATACTCCTTCAGTCCGCCCCACTTGGTATCCTTTTCGGATAAGAGGAGCTCCATATCCTCTGCAAACGGCCATTCCACCCCGATCTCAGGGTCATCATAGCGAATGCCGCCCTCATCTCCCGGATGATAATAATCGGAGCATTTATAGAAAAATTCTGCATAGTCAGACAGCACCAGAAATCCATGTGCAAAATTTTTAGGGATAAAAAATTGCTTTTTATTCTCTTCCGACAACAGGACGCCAAACCACTTTCCAAACGTCGGTGACCCCTCCCTGAGATCCACCGCCACATCAAAGACCTCTCCCCTGATCACGCGCACAAGCTTGTCCTGAGGAAATTCCTTTTGAAAATGAAGCCCTCTGAGTACGCCGCGCTTGGATGCCGACTGATTATCCTGTACAAACACCTGCGGTATACCGGCCGCTTTATAATCTTCATACTGGTAAGTCTCCATAAAATAGCCTCTGGCATCTCCGAACACCTTCGGAGTGATCACCTTTAATCCCTCTATCTCACATGTTTCTACAGTGATCTGTCCCATGTTATATCCTCCGTCCTGTCACATACTTATTCATACATAATATTCATGTCCACATTGCCCTCGATGCCATCCACATGACCTTTCGAGCTATACTGCCACATTCTGTAGTACCCCTGGTACAGCGGCACGCTTCGGTACTCCGCCAGCCAGATATAGTAGTCTTCCAGCCGTCTCGTCTGAAGATTGTGATCATACCAGTTCCTGCTGGCATAAACTCCCGCCTGATACCCTCCGCCTCGGATCGTCCTGCAAAATGCATCGCACACCAACGTTCTTGTATCGACATCCAGACCGTCTGCCCGGCCGTTTCCTCCGGCTCCTTCCGTATCGATAAAGACCGGATAGGTGATCTCATATTCCTTGATCCACTCTAATACGGCGGATGCTTCCTCCACTGCCTCCACCTCATTGGTGGCCTGCGTAAAGAAATATACGCCCACCGGCACATCGGCCGACGCAGCTCCCTTCATATTCGCCTCAAAACAGATATCCTGCACCAGGCTTCCCGTGGAAGAACCGCGATATCCCGCCCGCACGATGGCAAACTGCACGCCCGCCGTCTTGGCGCGGTCCCAGTCAATATCCCCGTTCCATTTGGATACGTCGATCCCGGCTTTCGTCTTTCCGGTAAACGCTTTCAGATCCGTCATTTCCGTCTTGTCCGCATCCGCCAGCGCATCCTTCTCACCGGTATCCTCCGCAGCCGCATCTATCTCACTCTCTTTCCTGATCAAAAGAGAGATATCACGGATCGGAAGATATTCCACCTTGTCTTTTACTTTGACTCTGGTCTGACTGGCCGGCACTTTATATCCCGATATCGGCGAAAGCTGCACCAGGTATTCCCCCGCATCCAAATCTCCGATATAGATCACGCCGTCTTTATCCAGATCCTTATACCGTCCGTCCTTGGAAGAGCTCTCTGCCGCCTCGGTCTTTTCAAGCTCCACAAAAAAGCTTTCTCCGGACACCAGATTTCCCGCCGTATCCACAATCTGGATCCGCAGGTCTTTCTCAATGGATGTCACTATGAGGGAGAGGTGATTCGACAGATCCTTCGCCGCTTCCAATACCGCATTTCTCTCCGGATCAAAGAAACCGTCATCCCGCTCAAAAGCCTTCTCATCCGTACCGATCCTGGCAGGATCTACGTTCCTATCCTCTGTCGGTTCCTTTTCGGACACGGACATCGACTGACTTTCCTGCACGTTTTGCTTCTGGCCGCCAGCCCCGAATCGGTTCTGATTGGACCAAAGTACGGCTAACATGACCGCCAGGATCACAGCCAGACTGGAAAGGATCGCAGTCCACTGTAATTTAGAGTCCATTTGCTACCTCTGTCAAATATTTTCCGTAATTCGTCTTCATCAACGGCTCAGCCAGCACCAGCAGCTGTTCCTTATTGATAAATCCTTTCTTATATGCAATCTCCTCAATACAGGAGATATATAGCCCCTGCCTCTTCTGGAATGCCGCCACAAAATCCGCCGCATCCAGCAATGCATCATGATTTCCCGTATCCAGCCATGCAAAACCTCGACCCAGGGGCTCTACATTCAGGGTACCTCTGTTCAGATATTCATTATTGATGCTGGTGATCTCAATCTCACCTCTGGCGGAGGGCTTTACATTCTTGGCAATCTCCACCACATCATTGTCATAAAAATACAGCCCGGGCACCGCATAATTCGACTTGGGATTCTCCGGTTTTTCCTCAATGGAGATGGCTTTGCCGTTCTCGTCAAACTCCACCACGCCGTACTCTCTGGGATCCCGCACGTAATAGCCGAAGATCGTGGCGCCAACTTCTCTTTCTGCCACCCGCTTCAGCACCTTGGTGAAACTCTGACCATAGAAGATATTGTCTCCCAGCACCAGCGCCACCCTGTCGTTGCCGATAAACTGCTCTCCGATGATAAAGGCATCTGCCAGCCCTCTCGGGCTCTCCTGTACGGCATAGGACAGTTCCATGCCCAGCTGATGTCCGTCTCCCAAAAGTTCCTCAAACACCGGCAGATCTCTCGGAGTGGATATGATCAATACCTCCCTGATCCCCGCCAGCATCAGCGTGGACAAGGGATAATAGATCATGGGCTTGTCATACACCGGCATGATCTGTTTGGAAATTGCTTTTGTCAAAGGATACAGCCTGGTTCCCGATCCCCCCGCCAATATGATACCTTTCATGTCAATATTCTCCTTACTCGCATAGTTTTACCGATTTCCATACATATCATCATAATATTTCTGGTAGTCGCCGCTTGTCACATTCTTCATCCAGTCCTCATGCTCAAAGAACCACTTGATCGTCTTTTTGATGCCTTCTTTGAACATGGTCTCCGGCTCCCAGCCAATCTCAGACTTGATCTTGTCCGGTGCAATGGCATATCTGCGGTCGTGCCCCTTGCGGTCCTCCACATAGGTGATCAGTTTCTCGCTCACCACTGTCTTCCGGGGATCTCCCTCCGGAAGCATCTCCTGCAGCGTATCCAGAATAATATGCAGGATCTCAATATTCTGCTTCTCGTTGTGCCCGCCGATATTGTAGGTTTCAAACAGTCTTCCCTGCTCCTGCACCATGTCGATGGCCTTGGCATGATCCTCCACATATAACCAGTCACGGACATTCTTGCCATCACCGTATACAGGCAGATTCTTGCCCTGCAGCGCATTATTGATCATTAACGGAATAAACTTCTCCGGGAACTGGTAAGGTCCGTAGTTGTTGGAACAGTTCGTGATATTCGCCGGGAAATGATAGGTGTCCATATAGGCCTTTACCAGCATGTCCGAACTTGCCTTGCTGGCGGAATAGGGACTGTGCGGATCGTAGGGGGAAGTCTCATAGAAAAATGCCGTATCGTCCTCCGGCAGACTTCCGTATACTTCATCCGTAGAAACATGCAGGAATTTCTTGCCCTCCTTGAAGCTGCCGTCCGGCAGTTCCCATGCTGCTTTCGCACAGTTCAGCATGACTGCCGTTCCCAGTACATTGGTCTGCACAAACACTTCCGGATTTTTAATACTTCTGTCCACATGACTCTCTGCCGCAAAATGTACCACTCTGTCAATGTCATTTTCCGCAAAGATCTTGCTGATCGCATCCTTGTCACAGATATTTGCCTTGACAAACGTATAGTTGTCACGGTTCTCAATATCCTTCAGATTCTCCAGGTTCCCCGCATAGGTGAGTGCATCCACATTGATGATGCGGATCTCATCCCCATACTTTTTGAACATGTAATGAATGTAGTTTGAGCCGATGAAGCCGGCACCCCCTGTTACCAGATAAGTTCTCATGATTCTTCTCCTTTATCGTTTGATCTGTTATTTGTTTTTTCCAGTTCCCACCAGCATTTTCCGATGAACTGTGCCGTAATGTAGAGCAGCCCTCTCTCATTGCTGGACCATTTTCGAAATCTTCTGAGTATTTCAAAAGTAACGAGCATCTCACAGCCGTCCTGACCGGAAATCTTTGTGGCATGATAGCCTTCCGTACCCTGAGCCTTTAATTTATCATATAGTTCAGGAAATTTTTCCTTGAGCGGCAGGGACTGATTCTGGGTATACAGCCCGCTCTCGTCAAAAAGAGCTTTTCCTCTCTCATCCTCCAGATAATCCGCGCGCTGCATCAGGCCGCCGCAATCGCCCATACTGTATTTCAGTTGGTATTCGTCTCCGCCGTACACGGTAATCCGGTCAATATCAAAGCTCTTCATCAGGTATTGCACCGCATTGTCCAGGCCTTCTCTGGTGCCTCCCGCCATGCGGTTAAAGGTGTCCACAATCTGTCTGCACCGCGCATCATAAGCGTTTACAGGATATACTTTGGAATCCTTTTGTTCGGTGGAATACAGATGGAAATCTTTATGTTTTTCTTCCACGTAAATTATATAACGGTTTTTCCCTTTCGCCTTGGCAAGATACAGGCACTTATCGGCAAGCTTAAACAATTCCTCATAATCGGATGCATCCTTAGGATACTCCGCAATGCCCGCAGAGGTTGTAACATTCAATCCTCTGTACATCTCTGCACATTGATATGCGATGGTTTTACGCATCGTCTTTAACATCAGGATAAATTCATCTGCATTCTTCACACGATCCGCAACGATCAGGAATTCATCCCCGCCGAATCTGCCGGCGAACCCGCGTCCTGCCATATTATTGTTGATCACTTCCGCAACCTTTGCAATGATCTCGTCTCCGGCCAGATGCCCGTAACTGTCATTGATATTTTTAAAATCGTCCACATCCAGAATGCATAAAAAAACCGACGCATCCTTGGCATTATCGATTGTCTCCATTGCAAGCTCTGCAATGGCTCTCTTGTTATACAGACCGGTTCCTCCATCTCTGGCATAGACGCTCTTATAATATTTCTCCTCGCTTTTAGCCTCCTTGCATACAGTGATCGTGGCAACAAACAGTTCTTTGCGGTTGTCATGGTATGCCGCACTCCCTCGCAACAGCAGGTATCCCCTGTCCAGCCCGAACAGGCGGCTGTCTACTTCCATCTCCACATCCATATTCTCCATACGATTGGTCAGATGGTCGCACAGCGTTTCAAACTCCGCTTTCTGTTTAAAGGAGTAATCCGGGCAGGTGGCTATCTCTTCCCGGAAGTCTTCCAGCTTTTTGGCGAACAGATCATTGCTCCGATTATTGATATACTCATAGATGGAGATCATACCGTCACTGTAACGGTATTCAAAATACATCTTGTCACTGAGGGACATAAGCTTACGGTATTTCTCCACCCGTCCCTTTGTCAGATCATACAAATGTCCGATGCGGATAATATCGATCAGCTCCACATCCACGCAGGGCATATCCTCCCATTCTCTCTCATGCTTTGAGAACTTTGCGTATACATACCGGTATTTTTCATCTCCGCCCTGCATACGAAAAGTCACGCACTGCGGCTCGCCGGTTTCATGGACATCAGCCAAGGCCTTCCTGACACAGTCTGCGTCCTCCGGATGCGCAAGCCCCGGAAAGGGCAGCGCGGAAAGCCTTTTCAGGAAAGCATATATGCTCTCGTCCGCATTCATGATCGTATCGTCACTCTTCAACGAAAGCTTCCCATGTCCAAAGGAGAGTGTATCTTCCGATTCCGGATAAAAATCTGTCACATTCTCTGCCACGTTCTTCATCCCCCACTGTTTATAACTGTCTTCTTTTCTCCGCATTCCTTAGTACGCCAGATAACTGATATCCATATCCACATTTCCGGTGATGCCGCTCACCCGGCCGGTCGCTTTATACTGCCACATATCGTATCTTCCCGCATAGGTGGGAGAAGCCGCATACTGTGCCAGCCAGATCTTATAACTGCTGAGCTGCCCGGGATCCAGTTTTTCCTCCAACCAGTTTTTATTCGCATAGATGCCCGCCGAGTAGCCACCGGACTGAATGGTCGCGCAGAATGCCTTACATACCGCTGTCCGGGAGCTCTTGTCCAATCCGTCCGCACGTCCCTTATTGCCGGAAGCACCGCTGTACTCCACATCCAGGAAGATCGGATACGTGATCTTATATCCCTTTACCGCATCCAACACAAAGGATGCCTCCTGTACCGCCTCGACCTCGTCCACAGCCTGGCTGAAGAAGTACACTCCCACTTTCAGTCCCGCCGAGGTAGCTCCCTTAATATTCTGTTCGAACTTAGAGTCGATGACCAGCGATCCCTGAGTATATCCCCTGTATCCGCAACGGATGATCACATAGGAAACGCCGGAATTCTTCACCGCATTCCAGTCAATCGATGCATTGTGTTTGGAAACGTCGATTCCCATGGTGCCGGAATCTGCCCGGAGTACGCCCTCACTGGTAAAGGTGTACTTTGCCCCCTGGATCACCTGTTCTCCGGTCACTTTGTTTCCGTTTTTATCAAAGAAATAAACATTGCCGTCTATCGTCTGCCATCCTGTGTACTTCGCTTCGCCCTTCTTGAAGAACCTGGTGCCATCCTTGTAATAATCCGCATAAACCGCAAGTCTGTAGGTACCATTCTCCAACACATACAGCTGATTGCCATCCTTGTCTTTCAAGGCTGTACTGGTGTCGGTCTTCGGGTGATTTTTCACCGTTACCGCACAGGTAGCGGATGCACCTGCCACCGTGACCTTGATCTCTGCGCTTCCCTCTTTTACGCCTGTGATCTTCACTGTCTGACCATCTATGGTCACAGTGGCCACATTGGTATCAGAGGAAACCGCACTTAACGCTGCCGAGGAAACATTTCCGTTGACCTTAAGTGTTACCGGCTCTCCGATGAAGACTTTCTCCGAAGTCTTTTCCAGGCTCAGCCCGGCCATAGCAGTCACTTTCACTGTGATCTTAACAGAAGGTGCTGTTGCCAGCGGATTGTCACTGTAATTTGCGGAAACCGTAATCTCTGCATCGCCGGTCGCTACGCCGTTCACCGTAACCTTGCCATTTTCATCCACCGTGGCGGTTGCGATTCCTGTATTGTTGCTGTCTGCTTTATAAACCAGCTTCCTTCCGCTCTCAAAACCGCTTGGCGTAATTTGTGTGGTCTTGCTCTCCTGCACATACAGACTGCCCGTTGCAGGATTCACAGCTAACGTTCCTGCCACAGGCGTCGCCTCCACCGTCACGGCGCACTCAGCCGCATATGTTTTGACGGCGTTTCCGCCGGATACATCGGTGGTTGTGGTAGTCACCGTGCAGGTAATCTTTGTACTCCCTGCCGCAACAGCAGTCACCGCACCGTTTCCGTCCACAGTCGCCACAGCGGGATTACTGCTGGCCCATGCGGTGGCCGTCACATTAGTCAGCGAATGGTCTGCACTCAACTGCAAGGTCTGTCCCGCCTTTAAGCTTGCCGTGGTCTGGCTCAGCCTGATTTCATTATCCATACGCAGAAAAGCACCTGCAAACGCAACCGTCAGCGGATCCACAATACTGCTTTTGCTGATCTCCACATAAGTGTTCACTACTTCCGTGCTGGCTACCCACTCCACCGTATCTGTCAAGGTTGACTCCACAACCGGTGTTACCTTTTTCTGCTCCTCCGTAGCCACATTGATCTGTGACTCCGTCTTCACTTCATCGGAGACATCTATCTTTTTATAGGCGATATCTTTCTTCACTTCCGCCGTGATCTCGCCCGCAGGTACGGTGTAGTCTGCATACTTCTCCCCGTTCAATTCATCCACTTTGATCTTGTAATCTCCCGGAGTGATGCCTTTTTTATAGATGATACCGTCCATATCATCATCGCTCCAGATTTCCGACTTCTTATCCGGTGTTGTGACCGTAACGGAAAACGGAACGTTGGAGATCAGTTTTTTACTGCTGCTGTTGACAAACTTGATCTTGAGATCCTTTTGAATAGACACGGTATTCAGCGAAACCGTCACTTTCTTGCTGTAATTCACTTCCTGATATCCGGTTTTTCCTTTTTCCGCATCCTCCTGTTGCTGGCGCAGCTTAAGCGCCTCCTGACGTGCGATCGTCGCATCCGCCACAGCTAACAGCCCCTGATCTCCCACAATATCGATCCCATCCAACTGATTTCCTACCGTTCCCAATGCAGCCACCTGTTTCCCAACCGCACGGGATTGCAAAAAGACTGCACCTGTTATGATCATGAGGATCACAACACATACGCCCGCTGCCAGGATTGCACCGCCGCCCAAAAGGCTCTTTATGTCATCGCTTTCTTCATCATTGGTGATCTCTTCTATGTCGTAGTACCGGTCTTCCGCTCCATCCACTTCATCGTCTTCATAATACGCTTCATCAGACTCGTAATACTCCTCCTCCGGAATCTCTTCCTCTTCAGACTCGTAATACTCTTCCTCCGGCTCCTCATCCTCTTCGGATTCGTAATACTCTTCCTCCGGCTCCTCATCCTCTTCGGATTCGTAATACTCTTCCTCCGGC
>ODAI014117216.1_pt1 | contig 49519 bp, 43 predicted proteins | sample 1539321 | NCBI WGS metagenome assembly ODAI01 (sample SAMN02144231, study PRJEB22623) | gut metagenome | biome: sheep rumen | host: Ovis aries | place: New Zealand
CTGGCGACGAATTGACAATTAGCAACGCCAAAACCGACAAATTGAAACTCAATTGCGTCTATCCATATTGGCATCCGTCGGGCAATTATATCGCTTATTCTCAAAACAATACGGTGCAATCGTTTCATTGCGGCAGCCCAAACAGGGTGGAAGTTTACGATTCGGAATCGCGCGTCGTGGTCTATGATGTAAAAAACAACAAACTCCTCACCTGCCCCGAACTCAACAGCGCGAGGACATTCACGACTGAGCCGTCATTCTCACCCGACGGCAAGTGGCTCTATTATGCAACGGCAGACACCGTTGATATGGCAATAAAAACCCGCGAAGTACATTACGACATTTGCAGGATAGGATTTGACGAGGCTATGGGCGGTTTTGTCGGCAATGTTGACACACTGGTAAAGGCATCGAAGGACTCGCTATCAACGGCGTTCCCGCGTCCCTCATACGATGGCAAATGGCTGTTGTTCACCAAGTTTAAGTACGGACAATTTGCAATTTGGCACAAGGAGGCCGATTTGTGGATGATGAACCTCGCCACCACCGAGACCTTCCCGCTCGAAAGAGCCAACTGCGATTATGACGCCGACAGTTATCATTCGTGGTCGCAAAATTCGGAGTGGATAGCCTTTGAATCGCGCCGCGACGACGGACTTTACACACGCGCCTACATCGCCCACATCAACGAAAACGGCCGCGCCGACAAGGCTTTTATGATTCCACAACGCTCGCCCGAAGACAACCGCCGCCTTATGTACAGCTACAACGTGCCAGAGTTTGCCACCAAGGAGTTCAAGGTTGACAAAGGCACGTTGGAAGGCAAATTGAAGTCAGGGAAGAAGATGCAGTTTGGATATTAACTATATCAAAAAAATCCCGGAAGTTTGTTTTGGAAACAACTCCCGGGATTTTTATATCAGATCAAAACAAATTCTTAGCCTTGTGCGTCGTCACTGCCGCGACGGTTGCCACGATAGCCGCCGTTGTTGCCACCGCGACGGTCGTTGAAGCCGCCGTTGTTGCCACGGTCGTTGAAACCACCGCGCTCGCCACGGAATCCGCCACGGTCATTGCTGCGCGGACCACGGTCGTTGCTGCGCTCGGGACGTGCGGGACGCTCTACGTAGCCTTCGGGCTTGGGAAGGAGCGCACGGCGAGAGAGTTTGAGCTTGTTGTTTTTCTTGTCGATGTCGATGAGTTTCACATCGATTTCGTCGCCTTCGTTGAGGACGTCGCTTACATTCTCAATGCGTTTCCAATCTATCTCCGAAACGTGCAAGAGACCTTCCTTGCCGGGGAGAATCTCGATGAACGCGCCAAACTCAACGATTGACTTGACAGTGCCGTGATAAACCTCGCCCACTTCAGGCTCGGCAACGATGGCCTTGATGCGAGCCATTGCAGCGTCCATATCTGCCTTGTTGACAGCGGAAATTGCAACGATGCCCACGCCATCTTCCTCGTCGATGGTGATGATGGAATTGGTATCTGCCTGAATCTCCTGGATAATCTTGCCGCCGGGTCCGATAACTGCGCCGATGTAGTCTTTTGCAATGGTAAACTTGACCATACGCGGTACAAACGGCTTGTAGTCCTCGCGGGGTGCGGGAATGGTTTGGAGCATAATGTTGAGGATGTGGGCGCGACCTTCCTTAGCCTGTTGGAGAGCCTTGGCGAGGATTTCGTAACTCAAACCGTCAACCTTGATGTCCATCTGGCAAGCGGTGATGCCTGCGGTAGTACCAGCAACCTTGAAGTCCATATCGCCCAAGTGATCCTCGTCGCCGAGAATATCGGAAAGCACTGCGTACTTGTCGCTCTCGGTATCGGTGATAAGACCCATCGCGATGCCCGAAACAGGACGCTTAATCTTAACGCCTGCATCCATCAACGCCATACAGCCGCCGCAGACCGAAGCCATAGACGACGAACCGTTGGATTCCAAGATGTCGGATACAACGCGAATAGTATATGGATTTTCCTCGATAGAGGGAAGCACCTTTTTGAGTGCGCGGTGAGCCAAATTGCCGTGGCCTACCTCGCGGCGCGAAACACCCCTTACAGCCTTAGCCTCGCCGGTTGCGAAGGGCGGGAAGTTGTAGTGGAGCAAGAAGTTGTTGCGACCCTGAACCAAAACTCCGTCGATAATTTGCTCGTCGAGTTTGGTGCCGAGTGTGCAGGTGGCGAGAGATTGAGTTTCGCCACGGGTGAAGATTGCCGAACCATGAACAGACGGCAAAACGTCAGTCTCACACCAAATAGGACGGATTTCGTCGGTCTTGCGGCTGTCGAGACGCTTGCCCTCATCGAGAATCAAGCGGCGTACAGCGGTGCGGAGTTCGTCGTGGTAATAACGACCGATGAGCAATTGTTTCTCTTCCAATTCCTCCTCGGTGAGTCCGAGCGATTCGGTGAAGTCTTCCTCGATTTTGTCGAAAGCCTCCTGACGCTCCTGTTTGCCAAGACCCTGTTTTGCAGTGTCGTAAATCTTCTGGTAGAGTTCGTCATGGATGCGCTTTTGGAGTTCGGGGTCGGAGATTTCCGGCTCGTAGGTACGTTTAACAACGCCCTTCTCCTTTGCCATTTCCTCCTGGAGTTTGCAGAGAGGTTTGATGGCTTCGTGCGCAGCCTTGATGGCTTCGAGCATTTCGGCTTCCGAAACCTCGTTCATCTCGCCTTCCACCATAAGGATGTTTTCGTATGTAGCGCCAACAACCATCTCGATGTCAGCCTTTTCGCACTGTTCGTATGTGGGGTTGATTACAATCTTGCCGTCCACCCTTGCCACGCGAACCTCAGCGATGGGTTCGAGAATCGGCACGTCGCTCACGCTCAATGCACACGAAGCGGCAAATCCGGCGTAAGCGTCGGGCATAGTCTCCTTGTCGGCGGAGAGGAGATACACATTTACGAAAGTCTCAGAGTGATAGTCTTTTGGGAACAACGGCCTCAAAGCCCTATCCACGAGCCTTGCGGTAAGGATTTCGGCGTCTGACGCCTTGCCCTCGCGTTTGAGGAAGCCGCCGGGAAACCTGCCGTTGGAATAATATTTTTCCTGATACTCTACTGTGAGAGGCATGAAGTCAGCCTCGGGGTTGGATTCTTTAGCGGAGCAAACGGTAGCGAGCAACACCGTGTTGCCCTGCCTTACGATTACGGAACCGTCTGCCTGTTTGGCGAGTTTGCCGGTCTCTACGCTCACGATGCGGCCGTCGCCAAGGTCAATTTCTTTTGTGATAATGTTCATTCTGTTCTACTATTTCTGAAATGATGCAAGCCGCCCGAGGCACAATGGCGTGGCGGCGTTAATATTAGGTGAAGGATATTCGTCGGGATATGAAGCATTTACCGAAAAAACAAAAAGGAAAAGACTACAACACTGGCAGTCCCTTCCTTGTTGCTTAGTTCTTGGGTGGGTTACTTCCTCAAGCCCAATTTCTTGATGAGTGCCCTATATCTTTCGATGTCCTTCTTCTTGAGGTAATCAAGAAGGGAGCGTCTTTTGCCTACCAATCCGGTCAATGCCCTCTTAGTACCGAAATCGTGAATGTTATTCTTCAGATGCTCGGTCAAGTGCTGAATACGGTAGGAAAATAAGGCAACCTGGCTTTCAACAGAGCCGGTGTCTGTATTAGACTTTCCGTAGTTGGTGAAAATCTCTTTTTTCTTTTCAGCGTCCAAATACATGGTTTGTAAATGTTTATTTATTGTTTTTAATTATTTAGTGATCGGGCGCAAAGGTACGAAGAATTTTTGGAGTGAAAAAATTTTTTTTCAACTTTTTTCCAAGAAGATTTATCTGTTGTCAGATTCTTTCTTCTCCACCCTCTTGAGATCTGTCACTTGGTCTGCCGTGCCGTCCGTCATGTGAAATACCCATCGCATCTCCTTGGCGGTGAGACGGGTAATGTAGAGGTTGTGGTACACCTGCTCCGAGCCGTCCTCCGTTTTTCTGAATGATTGTAGATGTCCGTTGGCATCGAGGGTGTACCTGTTATGGTAAGTTGTGTCTCTTGCCGCAAGCCAATCCATAGAATAGACTTCAAGCGTTCCTTCGCTGCTGGTCTTTGGGCTGAACGTGTAGTGTGTGTATCCCTCCGTAATCACACCTTCGGGATAGTCAACAGTCCACGTGCCACTGAGATAGTCGTAATTGATTGAGTCGTTGTCGTCGTCTTTGTCGCAAGAGACGAGGAAGAGCGCGGCGAACATTGCAACTGCAATGCTCCAAATCTTGAATCGTTTCATGTTATTGAGTGTTTAGTTATTAAAATGAAAACTTCATCATTATAACACGCAACTCGATGGAAACCCTAAAAGATTTTCGCTATGGGATTTCGGAATTAAAGTAATCAACAAATTGCCGAAATTTCGTCAGGTGTAAGGCCAGTGTACTTGGCTATTACTTCCACTGGCAAACAATCGGCTTTCATAGAGCGGGCGGTGGTAATGGCTTGTTGCTTTGCACCTTCCTTACGTTCGTTCAGTATAGCGTTATGTTGTGTCATTATATCGAGGAGATAGTCGCTGTACTTGTAAAGGTCAGCATCCGAATAGGCTGATCTTTCCACGATGCCCAATGCCTGACTTATTTCAGGGTTGTCGAGCATATTATCATCAACTACTTCCGTGTTTTCATCTATCTCAGTCAAAAACCTCAGCCACAAATCTTTGATGGCGAGGCTGCCACGGTCGGCAGGCTTGTATTTTTTTAGCTCCACAAATATCAACGCGAGGTCGTTGCGGCGGTCGTCAGGGTGGTTCTTATTGGCAATGTAAAACTCCTGTATATAGCCGTCGTCACCTTCATAATCAAACGCCTTGTCGTTGACAAGCGCAAGAGCATACACTTCTTTGAGCCGCTCGAATGCGACACCTTTCTCCAACTGCTTGGAATACATCGACGCAGCATTGTACAATGTCCGCGAGAAAAACTCACCGTTCCACCACGACTGCATCTCTACGATGAAACCACGACCATAGTTGTCGGTGCAGCGGACATCCACAATGGAAAGTTTTTTGCCGGGGTTGTCAGGGACGTTTTCGTTGGAAAGGTACTCCACATTTACTATCTCCATACCCTTAGGCAATGGCAACAACGCATTTAGAAGGCTCTTGACAAGGTTGGGATGCTCGCCAAACACCTTCTTGAAGGTAAGGTCCACTTTGGGGTTGAGATACTTGGACATATGCTGAGCTATTAATTCGTTAACAACACTGCAAATTTAAAATCTTTTCCCGAAAAAAACAAATTAATTTTTGACAACAACCTTTCATTTATTGTCTTGTTTTTTCACTTCCACTTGAATCCCCTACCCCAAAACGTGAATATAGCCGCAACGACATAATACGGATACACTATGCCGAGGACGACTACATCCACAATCCGTTGACGCTCATTATAATACTCCGACGAAACTCTTACCGACGCAAAATCGACGGCAAATTTTAACAACAATACCGACAACGCCATCCACCACGCACCGCCGCAAGCCCACAATATCGGCGCGGCGATGGCTGCGAGGTTGCCAAGGAGGATTGCAAACGCAAAAAACAGAATATAATAATCGGTGTAGCCGCCGGTCTTGCTCACCCAACGCGCACGTTGATTGAGGAGTTGATGGATGTTGGTAACACCGTCGGTGCGGATTACGGCATCGGGATTTTTTGCATAGACAAAACGCTTGTGTTGCCGTCCAGCGGATTCCATCATAAACATATCGTCGCCCGAGGCGTATTTGCCGTTGATGTCGCCGATGGATTTTTTGATAAAGGCTGCACGATAACCGATATTGCCGCCGTTGCACATTACGGGGCGACCGGCGATGCAAGTGCCTGCCGTGATGGTAATTAGCGCAAAAGATTCCGCCTGCCAAAGTCGCTGAAACATTTTTGTATTGACGGGGGCTTCGATGATTACGGGAGCCATTATCATATCGGCGTCAACATTTTTGGCGGCATTGACGAGAGTCTCTGCCCATCTCGGCTGCGGAAAACAATCGGCATCCGTCGATAAAATATAATCAGCATTGCTGTGAGAAATTCCAAAATCGAGTGCCTGTTTCTTGCCCTTGCCCGTGTTTTTCAGGAGGGTGATGTCAACGTCCTGACGTGCGGCGGCAAGGTCGTAGGTATTGTCGGTGGAATGGTCGTCTATTAATATAAGGTGTGCGCCGGGGAGGGTCTGAGATTTGATGCTGTCGAGGAATTTGGAGATGTTGGCGGATTCATTTTTGGCGGATACGATGATGTCGGTGGCTCTCACGGAGGACACGGACGGCACGGAGGGAGAGTGCGTTGAGGAGGTGGATGCAGGGGTGGTGTTGTCGTCATAATTATGAAAAACGATGCAACACTTCGTCACCAAATATACGTAAACGGCTGTTATAATGAGAATTATGATTGTAGCGATGAACATAATCAACGGAATTTGAATTTGCAACTAATGGCGAAATGGTCGGATAGGTTTTCGTGGTGCGTATCGAAGGCGCGACTCTCCAACGCCGGCGAATGAATGATGTAGTCGATGCGGAATTTGAGGAATTTGAGCCTTACCGTGCCGCCCCACCCCGTGCCGCTCTCACAAAAAGCATCGAGAAGGTCGCCACCGATGATTTCGCGGTAACAATACGACACGGGCGGCTCGTTGAAATCGCCGCACAGAATCACCGGGAAGGGCGAATTTTCCATCAACCGCCTTATCAACTCCGCCTGTTGTACGCGCATAGAGTATGCCTTGGTGAGTTTGTTGTAGATGTTTCTAACGCCCGACACTTGCTCCGAATTGTTTTTCTTGTCGATTTGGTCGATGAAGTCGTAATCGTCGTAGCCGAGTTTGATGGAGCGCAGGTGAATGTTGAAAATCCGCGCCTTGTTGCCCTTAAATTCCACGTCGGTATAGATGCCGATGATATTGTCGGTGTGGTCGTAGATGGGCGTGGTGCAGGAGAGCGGATATTTTGAAAAAATACGGTAGCCCTTGTTGGTGTTGTGCTGAATGTCGGCTGGATTGTAATCGCGGGCAATGTATCCCGCTTGCAACAATTCGCTGATTATCTGTTCGTTAGTGATGGAATCCTTGCTGTTGTTATAAAACTCCTGAAAACAAATCACATCGGGATTTTCGTATTTCAGAAACTCAAAAATCTTGGTCTTGGTATCGTTCTTGCTCTTAATCCAATTGTAACGGTCGAGCAAGCGCACATTGAAACTCATCAACGAAAACGACGAATCGTTGTCGTCAAAATCATCCACATAATGCAGCGGATTTAATTGCACGGTGCGGTCGATAAACTTGTAGCCCGCGCCAATGACGGCAAGCATTATGAATGTAGAATATTTTTTTAAGAAGGCCAGGAGCAACATATACAGCACGTCGATTACAAGCACGAAAGGAAATGCCATACCCGCAAGCCCCGAAAGAGGGAATTTGTCAGGATTGACATACGCCGCGCTGTAACACAACAACGTAGCAACTATCAGGCAGATAGTGAGTGCGACGTTAATCTTGCCGAAAAACCTCAACACACGCTGCCAAAATGATAATTTTTCTTTTGTATTTTCTTGTTTTTCCTTGTCTTTTTCCATTTACTCTTCAAATTCAAACTTCGGAATCTCAACAATCGGCTTGTTGATGTCCATACTGAATTTCAAGTATGTGATGCGTTTCCCTTCTTGGAGAAACATATTTTCGTAAAACGTCTTGATGCCCAAATTTTCGTCGGGCAGCGGCGAACCATACAGGTCGTCGGTGTGCATTATTGGCTCTATGTGATTGGCTTTCAGTAATTCCAACGTATAGAAATGCAGGAGACGGCTGTCGGTTTTTAGGTTGACGATTGCGCCATTTTTCAAGAACCGACGGTAAAGATTGAGGAAATACGCCGACGTAAGACGCTTGTTTTGCTTCTTGGGCTGCGGGTCGGCAAAGGTAATCCAAATCTCCGACACTTCCTCCGCACCGAAGAAATTGTCTATCATATCAATCCTTGTGCGCAGGAATCCGGCATTCTTGATGTTGCCTTCCAACGCCATCTTTGCACCTTTCCAAATACGCGCTCCCTTGATGTCAACGCCTATAAAATTGCGCTCCGGGTATGCCTGACTGAGGGCGACAGTATATTCGCCCTTGCCGCAACCGAGTTCGAGGGTGATGGGATGGTCGTTGTGGAAAAAATCGCTACTCCACTTGCCCTTGTACTCAAAGTTTTGCACCATCAGTTCGGCGGGCTGCACGACATTGGCGAAGTTCGCCATCTCTGCAAATTTTTCTAACTTGTTTTTTGCCATATTTTTGACTTCAATTACTCTTTGTGTTTTCGGACGGTGAGTCCTATTTCATCTACGAAGGGCAATATCTCCATCCTCATTCCGTGCTGGATTTGAAATGTGTATTTGCCAGGGGCGGGGAATTTGACATTTTCCTTGAAGGAAAAATCATAATCTTCCACTTCGCCAAATGCCATACGGTGTCCGTTGGAGAAGCCCTTGTCGTCGCGGAGACGGTATTCCACGGTGTCGCGCTGCAATGCGCCGTTGGGTGCTATTGTATTGATGAACAGCCACATATTGGAGAATTGGTAAAAATCCACCGTGCGAATGTCGATGTCGATGTCGTAGGCAACGGAAACATCTTGTACGTCAACATTATAGGTCAACAATGTATCCTTGTCCCACGTCATTTCGGGCGAGAGCGTCCTGCGCTCCTGATATATCCTGCCGGGGTCGCAAGACATTACGAGCGACGCAAAGGCGAGGAAGATGAGGGTTAGTGTTGGTTTCATAGTATTTGTGTTTTATGTTGATAGCAGGCGAGCCGCCTGCACTCCATATTTACAATGCAAATGTAAACATAATTTTTGAAACAACGAAAAAAAGCCGCATCTTAATTGACGCGGCTTTTTAAATTATCAGTGTCCTGACGGACAGAAATCTTTCAAATATTTACAAAATCTTACAAATTATTTGATTATATATTTGTCTGATTTGCAATGATTTGTACTATTTCTCACAAAGCGACTTCCTTAGTGTACAATCGACTTGAAGTTTTCCTGGTCGAAGTAGCGGATGAACTCTACGTCAAATTCTGCGTAGTCCATCAATTCGGGATTCTTCTTGCAGGCTTCTTTGAGGCTCTTCATCACGCCGTCCTCGTTGTTGTTTTTGGCGGAGATGATTGCCTTCAAGTAGTCAACGTAAGCATCCTGGCTGTTAACTTGGCTGATGGTGCGCGAAGCGTCGCTGACGTTCTTTGCAAGTACCTGAGCGAGAGCCTTGTTGAACGAGGGAGTGCTGCCGAAGTTGGCAACAGCCTTCTCGTATTCACCGTCGCGGATGTTCATTACGCCGAGGTTGTAGCCAGCCTCATCACAACCGATGTTGCGTGCCTTGGAGAAATTCTCCTTAGCCTTGGGAGCGTCGCTGTTGGCGAGGTCGATGACACCGAGGTTGTTGTAAACAATAGCCTGGTTGGCGTCGATAGACTTAGCCTTGGTGAGCTGTGTCTGTGCGTCGGCGAGCTGACCGTCGCGGATGAGGGCAACGCCGAGGTTGTTGAAGCCGCGCCAATCCTGCGGATACTTGGCGGTGTACTTTCTGAGGATGGCAATCTTAGCGGCATTGTCGATGGACGGCATTGTGGATGCGTAGAGAGCCTCGTCCTGGGTGAGTTCGTCAAAATTGGACTTTGCGAGGTCGGCGAGTTCTGCGTCAGACTTCTCCTTGGTCTGCAATACTGCGTTGATTTCCGAACGGCGGAGCTTGGGCAGCACGTCAGATTTGAGCGAAGTGTATGCAGCGGCGATGTTCTTGATTTCGCGCTCGCGGGGGGTGGGGTCGGAATACATCGACAATACACGGAGAATCAAGTCCCTGTCGCGCAGATTGGAGGATTCAAGCATCTTCTTAAAGCCTTCCCAGTCTTCCGACTGTGTGGTCTGGCGGGAGATTACGTTGCTTGCGCCCTCCACCTTTTTGAGCTGATTTTTGGTGAACTGCTCGCCGGTCTTGCCACGCTGGTCCACAAGTTTCTGGTTCATATCCTCGGGGCCGTCGGGCGATGCGTAGGATGCCACTTCGATGGACTTGATGGTGGTATTGACGTCTGACGAAGCGCCGGTGAGGAGATTTACGAAGTCAGCAACCTCGCTCTTCTTCTGCTCCTTGGGATTGAAGGTCGACTGCTGCATCGGATAGTACATCGTGAGGCTCTTGGTGGTAAGGCTGCTTGTGGGCTTGGGAACATTCACGTCGATCAGGAGACCAGCATTAGCAGCGGCTTTGGCTGCGGGGGTAGCGTTTTCATCAACTCCATTATCAACACGAACACCTTCCTGGACGAGCAAGGGGGTCACGTTGACACCGTCGCCAATCTTAATGTTGCAGACATCCTCGGTTTTTGTGCCCTTGGTGGCCTTCATATTGAGGACGAGGTCAGAACTCCTAAAATGGTCTGAATAGTCGATAGTGTCCTTATATGTATAAGTGCCGCCGGTCTTGTAGTCGATGGTTGTGTTGTTGTCCTTTATCGCCGAACCTTGGAGGGTGGCGTTCTTCATCTTGATTTCGTCGCCGAAATTGTCGGATTTGAGTGTTGGGGTGCAAACCAAGTATGCCTTCTTGTCAAAATACTTTGGCGGGAAGGTTACGGTAATTGATACCGGCACCCTTCCGGCGTGCATCTCCAACGGACTGGGAGTGATGCTCCTCTGAACGAGGTCAGAGTTTGCCGCCATTTTTTTGAGGCCGTTGCAGCCCGACGCAAGAAACGCCGTCGCCAACATCAGAGCCAGGTAATTAACTGTATTTTTCTTCATAATTTACTACTATTTGTGTTTAATTGTTATTATTTGTGCAAATTTATTTAAAAATGCAATGACTTCAAACCAGTATGGGCAATTTTACAGATTTTTATGATTTTGTTTAAAAGTCGTATCTTTGCGGCTGCCGACGACATACCCTGCAAAAATTGCGATGAACATCACAGCAAGGAACACGACCTTTGGGTTGCTGAGGCTACTGCCCATCACCAACACCACAATCAATGCCACTGCAAGCCCTATGCCCATCCCAATCAACGCATACAACGCCTTGTACCATCCCGTCCGCGCATAGCCGTGCGCCTTGATGAGGTGCTTGGTAACGCCGTCGAGACCGTCCTCCAACTGACGCTTGCCTTGTTCGCCCGAATTGATGAGGTCGGGGTAGGTGGCGGCGTAGAGCGCGAGGCGTTCCATATTGGCGCAACACTCGCGGCAATCGCACCCTTCGCGGATGCTCGCCTTGGCAAGCGTGGAGATGAATCCGACGCTATAAAAAGCGTAATCCTTCTTGTGGACCTTATCACGGTTGTCGTCCAATGATTTCTGAATATCGTCCAATGTCGCCATTTGAATAAAATGTTACAAATTACAATCCAAATTATACAAATAAAAGTTTTTTTTAGTAATTTTGTGTTTGATTAAAACAACAGACACAAACCTACACCGTGAAAGTAACTTTTTTGGGCACAGGCACGTCGCTCGGCGTACCAATCGTGGGCTGCGACTGCGCCGTCTGCCGCTCCACCGACCCGCACGACAAACGGCTGAGGAGTAGCGCACTCGTGGAGATAGACGGGCGGTGCATCGTAATAGACACCGGCCCCGACTTCCGACAGCAATGCCTCGCCTACAATGTGCGACACATAGACGCATTGCTGATAACACATCCCCACCGCGACCACCTCGCGGGATTGGACGACATCAGGCCGTTCTGTTACATTCAACAACAGGACATCCCCGTCTATGCCTCCGGCTTTACCTGCAATGCAATCAGGCACGATTTTGCATATTGTTTTGCCGAGCCCAAATACCCCGGCGTGCCAGACATCGTGCTGCACGAATTTGGGTATTACAAGCCGATAGATGTATTGGGTGTAGAGATAATGCCATTGCCAGTGATGCACGCGCAGATGGTGGTAACGGCTTATAGGATAGGCGATTTCACTTATATCACCGACGCATCGAGCGTGCCGGAGGAGTCGTTGGATATAATCAAAGGCACAAAAACCCTCGTCGTAAACGCCCTGCGCAAAGAGCGTCCACATCCGGCGCATTTCATCTTGCCACAGGCTCTCGACCTCATCGCCCAAATTGCCCCACGCGAGGCATACATCACCCACATCAGCCACGACATCCCACACGCCGCGACGCAGCAAGAATTGCCACCGAATGTGCATCTTGCTTACGACGGGCTTAGGTTGGAATTATAATCTAATTGGCTGGGATATAAGACAATACGCGGAATCCGTCTGCCTTTTTGATGAGGACGGTGCGCATAGTCTTGCTCTTTCGGGGGATATTGTCAGGGTCTTCGGTCTGCCATTTGTCGGGGTCGGAATTTAGGTTGCCCTTCCAGCCTGGCTTGCAGGCGTAGATATTGGCGTTTACCATAATGGTGTCGCCCTTGGAGCCAAGCACCTTGTCCACCTGCGAGAATACAAACTCGTTTTCGTTGCCCTTGCGGATGAAATACTTGCCGTCATTGAAATCCACCTCGTTGGTGTAATCGTCCTTTGCAATGGGGTAATTGAAATACTTGTCGGAAGCGGCGTGCACCTTTTCGGCGTCGATGACCATATCCTTGCCCTGCATCGTGAAGGCGTCGGGGCTGTCGATGACGAGACGGCGCACCGCAAAATCTATTTTCACAATGTCCTCCGGGTTGGGCCCATTGAAATCCGACAAATACGCCTGCGAAAGGTCGGTGAGGAATTTGTTGAGTTCCTTGTCGCCGACGCTTGACTGAGTGCCGCAGCCCGCAAACGCGAGGAGCATAGCGGCGAGTATGGTAAGTTTTTTCATAATATTAAAAATGTGGTTTTGTGTTTTTACGCACGGCAAATATAACACCTTTCGATGAATAATGCAAAATATTTTAGCGGGCGAGCCGCAATCCATTTTTGCGGACGAGCCGCTACGCGGTTCTTTTTTAGCGGGCGAGCCGCCCGCACTCCAATTAAGGCAAATATTTTCAAAAAATTTCCACAAAAAAATTTGGCGGTTTCATAAAAAATGCCGTACTTTGCTGCGTAAAAAATACACAAATTAACAATCAAAACATTAACGCTATGATTATCAACTACATCACTGACAACGACCTCTACAAATTCACGATGCAGTACGCCGTTGTGTCGCTCTTTCCGCTGAGCAAGGTTCGCTACAAGTTCATCAACCGTGGCGCGGACAATTTTCCAGACGGATTTGCGGCGCGGCTGCAAGACGAGGTAAACGCAATGAGCAAATTGAGGCTCACCGACGACGAATACAAGTTTATGGCGCAAAAGTGTTACTACCTGCCGCCGTCCTACTTGGATTTTCTCGCCGCCTACCGTTTCGACCCCAACGAGGTGCAAATTTCGCAGCAAGGCGGACACCTCGAAATCGCCATCGAGGGCTATTGGTACAAGACAATCCTTTGGGAAGTGCCGCTAATGGCTATCATCAGCGAACTCTATTTCAAGATGACGGGACAGCCCGGCAACCCTGCCGACAAAAATGCAGCCGTAACAGCCAAAAAAGCCGAACTCTACCAAAAATTCGGTATCAAGGTTGCAGACTTTGGCACGCGCCGCCGCTTCTCCCTCGACAACCACGACCGAGTTGTTGGCGTTTTGAATGATTACCACAACACCTTCGTAGGCACAAGCAACGTCTATCTCGCGATGAAATACGACACAGTGCCAATCGGCACACACGCCCACGAATGGTTTATGTTTCACGCGGCGCAGTTTGGCTACAAGTACGCCAACCGCGCATCCCTCGAAAATTGGGTGAAAATTTACCGTGGCGACCTCGGCATCGCGCTCTCCGACACTTTCACGACGCCGGTATTTTTCAGGGATTTCGATACGTTGTTTGCAAAACTTTTCGACGGCGTAAGGCACGATTCGGGCGACCCGTTGGAATTTGCCGACAAGACCATCGACCACTACAAACGCCTTAGAATCAACCCTCTGAGCAAGACCATCGTATTCTCAGACGCACTCAATCCGCAGATGGTGGAGAAGATTACAGAATATTGCAAGGGCAAGATTGGAATGTCGTTTGGCATCGGCACCAATTTCACCAACGACGTGGGAGTAAAGCCGTTGAATATGGTCATCAAACTCTCGCACGTATTGACCGGCGACCGTTGGACCCAAGTCGTGAAACTCTCCGACACCCCCGGCAAGCACACCGGCAACGACGAAATTGTTGGCAGGATTATGGCTGAACTTGGAATTTAATTTTTTTCTGTGCACTTTCATTGTAGATTACAAAAAGTTTTTTTACATTTGTGCAATTACAAACACAATTAAAACCCAACACAAATGCAGACAACAGAAAAGAAAAATTTCAATCCCAAAATCATCTTTTGGATTGTAGTGGTAATCGTGGCGTTCATCGTGGTTTCGTCGTGCTTCACAATCATCGGACCCTCGGAGCGCGGTGTCAAAGTAACCCTCGGCGAAGTGGAAGACCAAGTATATCAGCCAGGCATCGTATGGACAATACCGTTTGTAACTACTGTAAAAACATTCGTATTGCAGCCACGCACATACGAAGTTTCATTCGATGTAGGAGCCAACGGCGCCATCACCAAGGATATGCAGACCGTGGGCGCGACAGTTTCGGTGCGGTATTTCTACGATGAAAACCGCATCCTCGAAATCGTGAAGAAGTACGCCAACGACGCCATCATCGAATCGGCAATGCGCGACAACATCAAGGCGTCGCTCAAAGAGACCACCGGACGCTACTCCATCTACGAACTCGTGGAGCAACAAAACAAAATCACTCAGGAGGTTTCGTCGGCAATCCTGACCCGTATGCAGGACTACCCCATCGCCATCTCCCAGACCACAATCACCAACTGGGATTGGTCTGACGATTTCGACAAGCAAATCAAGGAGACCGCCAACCGCACACAGCAAGTTCGTCAGGCAGAACAGGAGGCCAACATCGCCGCCGCCCAAGCACAGAAGAAGGTGAAGGAAGCCGAAGCCAACAAGCAAGCCGCCGAACTCGAAGCCGAGGCCGAAGTAGCCCGCGCCAAAGGCCAGGCCGACGCCGTAAAAATCAAGGCCGACGCCGAAATGTACGCTGCCACCCAACTCGCCAAGGCTAAGGACATGAAGGTTCAGGAATGGAAGCACGAGGAGGAAATGAAACGCCTCGAAAAATGGGACGGTCGCAACGTTCCGAATTATATTCCAATTACCGCCGGCGGAACAATGGTGGATTTGAATAGGTAGGAAAGATTTAGCGAGGAGAGATTTTAAGATTAACTATAAAAATGAAGGGCTGGCGCGATTATGCTGTCAGCCCTTTGTTTTTGTTAAATTTTTGCGATTTCGTCGGGGGTGAGACCGGTGAAATCCGAAATGGTATCAAGGTCAAGACCTTTGGTCTTCATTCGACGCGCGGTTTCTATGGCTTGCTGCTTTGCACCTTCCGCGCGACCTTCCGCGCGACCTTTTTCAATTCCTTTGGCTTCGCCTTCGGCGTATCCATCCTCACGCTCGTTTTTCATTGCATTGCGCTGTGTAATTATTTCGAGACGGTAGTCGTTGTACTTATAGAGATCGCCGTCCGAATATGCAGAACGTTCTACAATCTCCAACGCCTCGCTTATTTCGGGGTTGTCAGTCAAAACCTTGTCAACGCTTTTGGTGGCTTCGTCTATCTCCGTCAAAAACCTGAGCCACAATTCCTTGATGGCACGACTGCCACGGTCAACGGGCTTGTATTTGGGCAGTTCTACGAAAATCAGCGCGAGTTCTTTACGGATGTCATCGGGATGATTCTTGTTGGCAATGTAAAACTCCTGAATATAACCACTGTCACCATCGTATTTAAAAGCATTGTCGTTGACGAGTGCAAGAGCATAGACCTCACGCAACCTTTCGAAAGATGTGCCTTTGTCCAACTGTTTGGAGTACATTGCCGCAGCATTAAATAATGTGCGCGAAAAAAATTCTCCGTTCCACAGCGACTGCATCTCCACGATGAACCCACGCCCATAATTGTCGGTGCAACGGACGTCCACGATGGAAAGTTTCTTGCCAGGGTTGTCGGGGACAGTTTCGTTGGTGAGGTACTCCACGTTTACAATCTCCATCCCTTCCGGCAACGGCAGCAAGGCATTAAGAAGGCTCTTGACAAGGTTTGGATGCTCGCCAAAGACCTTCTTGAAGGTCAAATCGATTTTAGGGTTGAGGTATTTTGCCATAATGTTTGCGTATTAAATCTTTTGCGCAAAGATAACGGATTTGATGTAAAAAACAAAAAAGACCACCGAAAAAAAATCCGATAGTCTTTTTATGTTTGATTAAATCAGTCTGTACTCTTAGTAACCCAAACCAAACCTCTTGAAATCGGTAACAGTCAAGTCCTTGTCAACGCTCTGGAGGTACTGACGGATGGTGAGTTTGTTGTCCTGCTCGTACTTCTGGTTGAGGAGTGTAACTTCCTCGTAGAACTTGTTGAGACGGCCCTTGGCGATGTTCTCTACCATCTGGGCGGGAACAACAGTCTCGGCTGCAACCTTCTCCTTGATTTCCTTGGCGAGTTTGCCCTGCTCCTCGGTAATCCAACCCTTGGTGATGTTGGAAGCGATGTGGTCGTCAGAGTCAACGTGAGCGGGATTGATGCCTTCCTTCTTGAGTGCGGCTTCTACCTTCTTCTGAATCTGCTCCTGAACGGTCTTCTCCTTTGCAACTTCGATTTCCTTGTCGATGATTTCCTGAGAGATGCCGTCCTTGTCAACAGCGATAGGAGCCATAGCAGCTACCTGCATTGCAACGTTCTTGGCAACAGTCTCATCGAGAGCCTTGTTGAAGGCAACGAGAGCGGTAAGGCGATTGCCCATGTGGTTGTAGCAATATACCTGCTCGCCGGATACCTTGCCAAAGTAAGCGAGTTCCATCTTTTCGCCGGTCTTGCCGCTGAACTGTACAACTTCCTCAGCCACAGTGCTTGCGCCAAAGGGGAGAGCCTTGAGAGCGTCAAGATTGTCAACGCCCGCTGCAACTGCTGCTGCGAGGATGTCCTTGGTGAGTTTTACAAAGTCTTCGTTCTTGGCAACGAAGTCGGTCTCGCAGTTGAGCGATACGACGTATGCGCTCTTGCCGTCGGCGGCTGTCGTACCAATTACACAGCCTTCCTTAGCCTCACGGTCGGCACGCTTGCTTGCCACCTTCTGACCTTTTTTCCTGAGAATATCTATTGCGGCATCGAAATCGCCATTGCTCTCGGCGAGTGCCTTCTTGCAGTCCATCATACCTGCGCCGGTAAGATCGCGGAGTTTCTTAACGTCGCTTGCTTTAATTTCAGCCATTTTGAAAGTATAATATTGTTGATTAAACAAAAATTTTCTTAGTTATGCGCCGCCTGAGGGCGGCTTTTTCCTTTAAACATAAATTAAAACGAATTAAAGTGAATTAAAACGAATTTCAATTACTTCAATAATTTCAATTACTTCAATTAATTCAATTAATTTATATTTAAGAAAAATGCTTCCTTTCTTTTACAAAAGGAAGGAAGCATCATATCTGTTTTTGATTTTGATTACCTTAATATAAGGTAGCCGGAATTATTCGGCAGATTCCTCAGCGGGAGCCGCCTCGTCCTTGGAGCCTTCGCCCTTGCGAGCGCGGGTCTTGCGGGGTTTGTTGTGGCTCGAAACCTTGGTCTCCTTGCCGTCAACGTCCTTGTCTGACTTGCGCTCTGCAACGCCCTCGGCAATAGCCTTGGTGATAACGTCGAGAACGATAGAGATAGACTTTGCAGCGTCGTCGTTTGCAGGGATTACGAAATCGACGTCGTTGGGGTTGGAGTTGGTGTCCACCATACCGAATACGGGGATGTGGAGTTTGTGAGCCTCCTTAACGGCGATTTTCTCCTTCAAAACGTCCACTACGAACAAAGCGGCGGGAGTCTTGGTGAGGTCGGCAATAGAACCGAGGTTCTTTTCGAGTTTTGCGCTCTGACGCTTTACCTGGAGTTTCTCACGCTTTGAGAGCTGGTCAAAAGTGCCGTCAGAAATCATCTTGTCGATCGACTGCATCTTCTTGACAGCCTTGCGGACTGTGGGGAAGTTGGTGAGCATACCGCCCGACCAACGCTCTGTTACGTAAGGCATATTGACAGCCTGTACTTTTTCTGCAACGATTTCCTTAGCCTGCTTCTTGGTGGCAACAAAGAGAATCTTGCGACCCGATTTAGCGATTTGCTTGATTGCGGCGGCTGCCTCTTCGAGTTTTGCTGCCGTCTTGTGAAGATCTATGATGTGGATTCCGCCCCTCTCCATGAAGATGTAGGGAGCCATTGCAGGATTCCATTTCCTTTTCAAGTGTCCGAAATGTACACCTGCGTCTAACAATTCGTCGAAACTTACCATTTCTGTGTTTTTTGTTTGTTTACATTCAACTTAATTCAACCGCCAAGTAGCAACAGGACAATCACTTGCGCCGTCGGTCTTGACGATTTGGATACTAAACATAATGTTAACGCTTGCTGAACTGGAAGCGTTTGCGTGCGCCGGGACGACCCGGTTTCTTCCTCTCGACAACGCGGGAGTCGCGCTTCAAGAAGCCTTCTTTTTTGAGTGTTACGCGGTCTTCGGGGTTCACTTCTACGAGAGCCCTTGCGATGCCCATGCGGATGGCCTCAGCCTGACCCTTGAATCCGCCGCCACATACATTGACCTTTACGTCATAGTTGTTGACTGCGCCGAGGGCTTCGAGCGACTGCAATACCACCTTCTGGAACTGCGGAACGGTGAAATACTCCTTGATTTCCTTGCCGTTGATTTTGAACTCGCCGGTGCCTGCGGTCAGATAGACGCGGGCTACGGCTTCCTTCCTTCTGCCTACTTTGTTAATGTATTCTGCCATGATTATCTGAGGTCATTAAGATTAATAAGTTTGGGCTGCTGTGCCTCGTGATTGTGCTTGTCGCCCTGATACACTTTGAGATTGTGCATGATGGCGTCGCCAAGTTTGTTTTTTGGGAGCATGCCGCGCACTGCCTTCTCAATCATCCTCTCAGGACCATTGGCCTTCTTGAAGAAATCCTTGGCGATCTCAATCTTCTGACCGCCCGGATAGCCGGAGTAATGAACGTACTCCTTCTGTGCCATCTTGTTGCCCGTGAGACGAATCTTCTCGGCGTTGATGACGATTACATTGTCGCCACAGTCCACGTGCGGAGTGAAAGAGGCTTTGTACTTGCCCCTCAAAAGCATGGCTACCTTGGATGCGAAACGACCCAAGGTCTGGTCTGCCGCGTCAACGAGCAACCATTCCTTCTGGACGGTCTTCTCATTGAGGGAGACTGTTTTGTAACTAACTGAATCCACTTTTTTGTTAATTAAATCGTTTTTGTAATAATAAAACTTTACCTAACTGTTGATAATAATCGGGTCTGCAAAATTACGGTTAATTTCTGAACCTGCAAAATTTTTTTCGGATTTTTTTAGCAAAATATTCATAAACAACTATTTTGTAGCAATTCCCAACTTCTTGGCAATCTCCTTGGGCAAGGCGTCCTTGTGTACCATGATGTCGATAGTCTTCATCGCCACAAATGCCTTCGTAAAATACCACGTGCCTTTGTAAGGATTGTCGGTGCCCCAAGAATTTTGAGCCATGTAATATTCCTTGCCGTTTTGATCCTTGGCAAGGCCGTAAATCAACATGCCGTGGTCGTCGGTGGTCTCCCAATTGTCGTAACCCTTCTGACGTGCCTCCTGAGTGGGGGTGATTTCGGGCAACGGCTTGGATGTGAGGAACTGACGCTTTTCCGATGTGTAGGTCAACCCAGTCCAATGCGCCATATCGGTGCCGCTCATACTGGGGCTATTGACATCCGGCAACTGACCAATGCCATTGCGCGAAAATCCCTGCTCCGAAACGTCTGCACCCCATGCAATCGGGAATCCATTCTTTACCGCATTGTCAATCACTTGCATCATCTCGTCCATCGGCACATTGTACGCCAAAGCCCAACGCCAGTTGTCGGGGACTTCGATAGCAAATTTAGAGTAGAACGGCTCGTGGGAGAAGGATGTTATCGTTACATAATCGTCGATGTTGATGGGCAACGACTCGGCGAAAGATTTGGGCGTGTATTCCTTGCCTTGGTAGGTAAATTTTTCCGGGCATTTGCCGAGGAACGAATCATAAATGCCCTGCAAACCTTGTTTCCAAAGCGGGCTGATTGGGCCGTCTTCCTTGTCGGTGATTACCTTTACGTAAGCCTCCGCGAGGTCATCGAGGTCGGAATTGTTGGGAAGTTCCAATCCTTGGAGACTGCCCATAGTAGGCATTGCATCCTGTGGAACGATGCCATAATGCTTCCAACAATACTCCACATCCGATGCGAAACCGCCCGGCGAAAACGAAACGTCGCCGTGTGTCCTCACAGCCTTGGTGGCGCGGTCCATCATAGTTTTGTTGACAACAAAAGCCTCCGAAAAATCGTATGTGCCTTTGCCCATACGCAAAAGTTCAGCCTCAAAGAAGCTCAATGTGGAAAAACACCAGCACGTGCTGCTGCGGTTTTGGTTTTGAACTTTTGTAGTGGGGTTTTTCTTGATGGTTGTAAACTGAAAACCATTGTTTTGTGCCACGGCAGGGAGCATGAGACCTGCCGCCATGATGCTAACAAATATTTTTTTTATCATTTTCTTTAATGTTTTTTGCGGACAAGATGTCCGCGTTCCATTTTTTTTGCGGACGAGCCGTCCGCGTTCCATTTTTTTGCGGACAAGCCGTCCGCGTTCCATCTATAAAACATTTCTTAAAATCCAGAAGGCAATGATGCCGACGAGCCATATAATGCAGGCGTGGAGGCCGGTGAGTGCATAGAGCAGGCGGGTATGTTTTGGAAACATCAATGGCGATTTCAATATCATCACCGTTATTATATACAGCCATCCGATATGAAACAGCGGGTTTTGCTTGAACGACTCTTTAAATTCGCCGTTCAACAGATAATGCACAGCCCTCTGACCGCCACAACCGGGGCATTTGTATCCCGTCATGACATAAAATCCACACTTTGGGAACATATTGCTCTCCAAGGGATTGTTGTCGCGATAAATAACAACCATTGCCACCACCAGAGCGATGACGGCAATGGTTGCAATTATCATTAATACCTTCCTTCCCGTGTCATTCATTAATAATTGCTGGTAATGAAGAACGAGATGAGGTTGCAAACTAAGCCCACAATAGCGCAAATGATTGCAAACTTCTTGGCATTTTCGGAGGCCTTTTGTGCTTCGGCGTAATTGCCCGAATTCCATGCACTCTCCACCTTGGAAGCATTGACGATGCTGGCGATTCCAAAGGGAAGGCTGAACAAGCTGCAACAGAATATCGTACAGAGAATAGCCCAGACGAGGTAATTGTCAGGCTTGTTGCCAGCGGGCGCACCTTGCTGATTGCCGTAGGGCTGCTGAGGATACTGGTTGCCGTATGGTTGCTGAAAATTGCCGTAAGGTTGCTGCTGAGGTTCGCCGTAGGGCTGCTGCTGGTTGGCGTAGTCGGGATTGCCGTAATTCTGCGAATTGCCTGCACTGTAATCGCCACCGCCGCCTGTGTACGGCGTTGCGGCAGGGTCAGGAATACTTGATTCAGGAGCCGACATGCCGCCGCCAAGCAACGCTGCAATCTCCGGCACCGTATTGGCGGGAGCCCAGTTGTCCATACCCGGACACCAGATGTCGGTATTAAGCGAAATCCTGCCGAGCAACTCTTCTGCGGTAACAGGACCCGACTGAGTGCCGTTTTCGATATAGTAGTATTTCTGTTCGCTCATAATCTTTGCGTTGATTAAAGTTAATGAAGTATCGGGATAATCTTCGGCTCGTCGAGGAGAAGATCGCCCTTGAGCTTGCGGATTTCGGCGACAGCCTTTTCGATGGCTTCGAGGGTGCACTCCTCGGTCTCGATTGGGAAATCGGCGGTGCCATTCTGATCGTCGAGGCGGTTGTGTCCCACGGTCTCGATGTTGATGCCCTGATTGCCGATTGCAGTGGTGATGATGCCGGTGGTGCCGGGCAAATTGTTGGTCTTGAAGGAAATCAAGTACGGGAACGACAATTTTTTGCTGTCGCCGAGTGTGTATTTTGCCTCCTCGTTGTATGCTGGCACGTCGCCGTGGCGGGCTATGAATACAATGTCGGACACAATGGACATAGCCGTTTCCGTGCTGCCCGCGCCCTTGCCGATGAGGAAGTGCGTCTTGGAATACTTGCCGTCGAGGCGTACAGCGTTTACAGCGTAATTGACGTTAGAGAGGGTGTTGTCGTTCTTGACAGCCATAGGACGAACCATTGCATATACTTGGTTGTCAACGAGTTTAGCAAAGCAAATCAACTTGATGGAGGCGTTGATTTCCTTGGCGAAGTCCATATCATTTTTGGAGATGAACTGTATGCCGGTCCTCGAAAGTTCGTCCATCGACACTGTGAGACCGAAGGCGAGTTTCAGAAGGAGAATCAACTTGTGGGAAGCGTCGCCGCCATTGAGGTCGAGGCTCGGGTCTGCCTCGGCATATCCGTTTTCCTGAGCGAGTTTGAGAGCGGAGCCGAAATCGAGACCTTGGGTAGCCATCTGCGTCAAGATGTAATTGGACGTTCCGTTCATAATGCCGCTTACCGACTCGATGACGTCGCCAGTGAAACATTCCTTGATACCTTTTATAATAGGAATTGCGCCACATACGGCAGCCTCGTAGCCGAGTTGGAGATTGCGGTCGGCAGCCTCCTTGAAGATGTCGGCGCCGCGCTCTGCGAGCAGGGCTTTGTTGGCGGTAACGAGATTCTTGCCGCGTTTCAATACTTCGAGGCAAGTGTTGTGTACAAAATCGCTCTTGCCGCCCATTGTCTCTACCACGAGGTCGATTTCCGGGTCGTCGAGGATTTCGCCGATGCTGTTGTGTTCAAAGAATTTTTGGTCGAGACCAAAACGCTCGATAGCCGCCTGAGGTTTGAGTTCGGCGATTACTTTGAGGTTGAGTTCGCGACCGGCACGTTTGGAGAGCAACTCCTTCTGCTGAGTCAAAATCTGCGCCACGCCACCGCCCACGGTGCCGCAGCCAAGGATTGCTATGTTCAATGGTTTCATTATGTCTTTTTTCGTTTTATATTATTTCGCCGCGCAATTTATATTTTTTTCGGGAAATGGCAAAAAGAAAATAAAAAAAAATAAGTTTTTACCCCTCGATTGGTTTTGTTTTTCAAAATCATTTTTTTACCTTTGGGCAGTAAATAATACGGTTATGATTACGACAACGAAACAAAAGCAAATCAACATAAAAACGGGAATCCCTGCGCTGAGGAGTTTTATAGTCGATAAGGTGTCAACCTTGACCGACAGAAACACTTTGCAACGAATTTACAGTATAATTATTTCTAATTCAGAAAATTACGAGCGTAAATTCTTGGAAGCAAAACAGCAAACGAAACAATATTGTACGCCTGAAATTGCCGCTGAATTGGAGGCTGACGGCTTTATGATTGGCAAGTCATTCCCGTTTGACGACTCGCTTTTCGACTTGGAACAAGCCGAGCAAGAGGACTTGATGGATGAACCTGCCCCCGAAGAATGGTTGAAAAAAATGTTTCCGGAAGTCTATGCGTAAGATAAGTTGGGGCAAAAGGGCGTTCAAAGTCTTTGTAAAACAATGGCGTTGGGAGGGCGACAATGTGGGACTAAAAGCCGCCGAAACAATGCGTAGTAATGTTGCCCAAACGTTACTCAGCATTCAGCGGATGCCCACCATTGGTAGACTGTGCAAACAGTCGGGCGACAAAACCTACCGCCTTATGTGGACACATCCCAAAAGTGCATTGTATTATTGGTACAACGACAAGGAAATCAGGATTGTACGGTTTATTTTGGCGGCGAGAATGAAGGTGCAATTATAGCTTTTTACATTTCACCAATCAATCCAACGCCCAGAATGTAAAATCACTATGTGTGCAACAGGCTTTTTTGTAATCAAAACCATACAGCCGCATATATGCCTCCTTGACTTCTTCCGCACCGTTGTAAAATGGGTTGGAGACGTTCTGCTTGGTGGTTATGGTTACTTTCATTTCCGGGGTCAGAACCGTGTTGTTGCTGCGCTTAATGCGCTTGGGCGTGATTTCAAAGTCTCTCAAAATTTAGAAATTTTTTCACATCATTTTGACATTTTATTATTTCATCACGATATTTATCGTATTGCGATGTTGTAATATTTGTTATTTGTGTCATATATCGAAAAGTTTCCTCTATTTTTTTTAATCTTTTTTCTTCAGAAGGATTTTTCATTACAAATATATTTCTAAACGAAATTAGTCCCATATATTTATATGCCATAACTCTTAGTAATGTTTTGTCGTTTTGACTAACTTTGGAAAAAAAAACAAATGCTTTTGTACAGTAATTCTCCTCCTTTTCATCAATATTGAAAGGATCTTTTGATTTCGTGTTATTTATAATATGGCGTAATGCGATAATATTATTCATTCCCTTGATAAAATTATCTGAATTTGGGGAATCTAAGGCCATAGCATACGCTATTTCTTTAAGTAATTGCATTTCTTCTTGAAATTCTTTAATCTTATCTTTTTCAAAAGTAAAGAACGTTGTTTCAAAGTTAATTGCTTTGTCAAATAATTTGATTGCAATGTCGTATTCTTCTAAACCCATATAACAGATTCCACGGTAAAAAAAAGCCTCTACTCTTACAGCATCATAATCATCTTCATTGACAAGGGTAAGGAAGTCAAGTGCTCGCTTGTAATCATTTATTTCACAAAGTTCTATACCTTTGTTTAAATCCTTTGTATGAGTCGAATTCATATTTGACGCAAGTGTACTTGCTGTTGAAATAATTGTACCGGCAATTTCAATTAGTTTTCCCCACGGTATTTGAGCCCTGCAATTCGCACTCATTACCATCGCAAACACCAATACAAGTATCTTTTTCATAATTTGTTCCTCCTGTTATTTTTGGATTGAGCCGGTCGCCGTGCTGCCCTCTCTCTTTCAAGAATTTCCTACGTCCCCAATAATCAGAGAGGCAGCACAACTTCCGAATAATTCTATCATTATTCTCGGCTGTGGGCGTGTTGAAATCGCCCATCAGTTTTATCATTGCAAATATAAAGGATAAGTTTTGAAACCGCAAAATTTCTTCACAACTTTTTTTCAGGAAAATCTTGTGCAAAATATATTAAGGTTTCTACCCCTCGGAAACCGTCAAAGAAACTCAAAAGTATAAATATATAGGTAGGTAGAGGCAGTGCTAAAAAATGTTAAGACATTTTATCTCACTGCCTCGTAAATCTTCTTGCCATTGTGTTCTATCCATTCCGGCATCCCCCACCAAAAATTTTACCTCAGCGACCGCTGTATCAAACTCAAAAATTCTTCCCTCGTAGCCTTGCTTTTCAGGAAAATGCCCGAAAAAGCCGACGTCGTGGTTACAGAATTTTGTTTTTGGACGCCGCGCATCATCATACAGAGGTGATGAGCCTCGATGACCACTGCCACGCCGAGCGGATGAAGGGTTTCCTGTATGCAGTCGCGTATCTGCATCGTAAGACGCTCCTGCACTTGAAGCCGCCTTGCGTATGCGTCAACTACACGCGCCACCTTGCTCAATCCGGTGATAACGCCATTGGGAATGTACGCCACGTGCGCCTTGCCGAAAAATGGCAGCAAATGGTGTTCGCAGAGGGAATATAGTTCGATGTCCTTCACGAGCACCATCTGCGAATAGTCTTCCTGAAACAATGCGCCTTCAAGAATCTTCTTGGGATCTACCTGATAGCCTTGGGTACAAAACTGCAACGCCTTGGCGACCCTCTTGGGAGTCTGGATGATGCCCTCGCGCGAAGTGTCCTCGCCAAGATGTGCCAAAATGGAACTTACAGCCGACGAAATGCCCTCCGTGGCCGCCTCGTTATAATTTTCTACCTTATAATACCGTGTGTCAGTGTTTGGCGTAATGCCGTTTTCTATAAACTCTATCATTTAAAAAAAAATTTCATAAATTTGCATCTGCAAAGTTACACTTAATTTTTCAAATAATCCAAAAAAATGAGCCACACACGCAAACTATTATTATGCGCGGCTTGCGCCAACGAACTATCAAAGGCGGGCGACGGCAGTCTATCAGCACTCCAAACCGGCTTCGTAACACCCATCAACAGCAATATCGACGTCCTTATAACAGGAGTTGGCATCTTCCAGACCGTCTATCACCTTACCCGCGTACTGTCGGAATATGAATACGAAACAGTGTTGACGGCTGGCATTGCTGGCGATTACAACCCCGACCGTCCACTCTGCCAACTATTTTCGGTACAAAAAACAATGTTTGCCGACTGCGGATTTGAGACAGTAAACGGCGGTTTTGCGCCCGTGGCGGGCTCCAAGTTTTTGGACGGCAATCTGCCACCGTTCCAATCTGGCTACATCATCAACGACATGGCAAATACTATCGCACTGCCAATGGCGACCGTCAACACCGTAAACCGCACCTGCACCGAGCCAAACCACGTGGCGAAACTATTAAAAAGATTTCCCGCCGACCTTGAAACTATGGAATCGGCGGCGATGTCATACGTATGCGCGATGCGACACGTCCCACACGCCGAAATCCGCTGCACTTCCAATCACATCGTCCCCAAGAAACAAGAAAAATGGCTACTTGAAGACGCATTGTGTAAACTTGGCACTTACGTTGATACGATATTAAAAGATTTTTACTGATTATTTTCGCCATACCAAAATTAATTAGTAATTTCGCACTGGAAAAAATATAGACAACTTCACAATGCTCAACACAATAGTATCCATAGCAGCATTAGCGGCGGTTATCGCCGTGTGCGTAGCCGTGCACATTCGCTACAAGAGACGTAGCGAGGCTTGTGAACGTGCTATCAACACCTGCAAACAGGAGACGAAGAAGGCACAGATCGACGCTAAAAAGGCATTGGACGACGCCACAAAAATGAAGGCAGATACAGAAGCAATGATTCAGGAATACCACGCTCTTACACAATCGGGGCTGCGCATCATCAAGCACAAGAAGCAAAAAGAAATCTACAACATCACATACGAGGCTATAAGGAAATTCATACACACCGATTCTATCGGCATCGGCATACTCAACGGCTTATTCAACAGCCTCGATTTTTCATTCTTCAATATGGAGAGCGAGACCATACCTTTTGCACGGTACAACCTCGATGTATGCAACAACATCAACATCTACTGCTTCTCACACGGCAAGATGGTGCTCATCAACGACTACCAAAAAGAAGTATCCCAATACATAGACACCGGAAAATACAAGGTGAGTAAGAGCGTAACAGGCTCCGCGCTCTACATTCCGCTCTACGACGACGACATCATTTTTGGCGTGCTGTCCATCTTCAACAACGAGCCATACTACTTCAACGAACACCGCATAGAGATAGTGTATTGCATAGTGTCGTATTTGGAGACGGCAATTGTAAATTTCAGCACGGCGAGAACGTCGGAGCGTCAAAACAAGCAGTACATCGCGCACCGCCTCGAACTCGAACACACCCTCAACGAACTGCGCAAGAGTCAGAGCGAACTCCTGAAAATATCCACCGCCCTCCGCAACACCGACAACGCCGTAATGCTCCTCGACGACAAAGGCAACATCACTTGGTTCAACAATTCGTTCACCAAGGTATATGGTTATACCGTAGAGGAATACACCGCACAATCAGCACATTACGAGACCGCGCTCAGGCAGAAAGACGCAATCGAATTTTTCCGTTTTGTATATGACAACGCCAAATCTGTAACCTTCACGCTGCCGCACCTCACCAAAGGCGGCGACGAAGTGTGGGTGCAGACCACCCTCTCCCCCACCCTCGACGACAAGGGCAAGATATTGCAAGTGGCGTCGGTAGATACCGACATCACAACACTCAAAAAAGCCGAACTCGAAATCGTAAAGCAGCGCAACGAGATAGAACTCAAAAACAAGGACGTCACCAAATCCATCGAATACGCCTCCACAATACAACAGGCGTTGATGACTGGACAAGGCTACCTCCGCCAAAGGTTCAAGAAAAGTTTCCTCATCAACCTGCCAAAGGACATCGTATCTGGCGACTTCTTCTGGATGGGCGAAAAATTTGGACGCAAATATATGGCACTCTGCGACTGCGAGGGACACGGCGTACCAGGCGCATTTGTATCTATGATGGGCAAGGTATTCTTGGACGAAATATTGCAGGGATGCCGCATAGAAGACCCGCCTTCCACGATACTTATGAACCTCAACGACAAACTCCAAGAGGCTGTAAGTAGTCTGTCGTCCAAGGTGGGCGGCATCGACGGTATGGATATGTCGTTTTGCATCATCAATTCGCGAAATACGCAAGTGCAATACGCTGGCGCATACCGTCCGCTTTATCTTGTACGCAAAGGCGAACTCACAACAATAATGCCCGACAAAGTGTCGATAGGAAGCATCGGCGAGCAAGAGCAATTCCAGTTTGAAGACCATTGGTTGCAACTCGAAGAAGGCGACTTTCTCCTCGTATGCTCCGACGGATACGCCGATCAGTTTGGCTCCGAATTTGGCAAAAAACTCGGACGCCGCAATTTCTCCAACCTTATAATAGAAGCGTCAAAAATGGACAATGCCGACGTAATGGCTAAATTCTTCTATGACAAACACATAGAATGGCGCGGCACCCTCGAACAAGTGGACGACATCTCCATCGTTGGCATTGTAATCACCCAAGCCGAAGAAGACGACCCCGATGATGAACCGTAACAAAAAAAGGATGCCCAGCAAAAAAAAATAAAAAAACTGGGCATCCGAAAAAAAAGGGGGAAAATAAAAAAGAGGTTATTTCTTTGTGAGTTTTACATTCTCCGAACCCATTGTGAAATCCATCTTGTCCTTGGCGGTCAATGTTGCGACGTATGCTACATTGTTAGCAGAGCCTGTGGCAACGCCCTTGGCTGCATCGAAGGCGTATGTGATGTTCACTGTTACCTGTTCGTACACTGGGTCGGTATTCTTGGAAGCAGGCTTTACAACGTAATATTTCAACGTCATAGCAGTCTTGCTCGTTACGTCGAGAGTAAGTTCCTTGCCATTCAACTCGCCCTTCCACGCACTCTTGGCAAATTCGTCCTCGGTCAAGAACTTAGCGGTTACTTTTTCGCCGCCACCACCATTATTGGGTTCATCTCCGCCGCTGCTACTGCTGCCGCAGGAGACTACAACGCACGCCATCAATACGATGAGCGTTGCGAATAAAATCGAAAATTTTTTCATATTGCTTGTGATTTTGAGTTAATTATCGCGTCAAAGATAACAAAGATATACTTTATCACCAAATTTTTTTCAATTATCCGCAATTTTTTTGAACGCAAACGTTAACGCTTCGATTATGTCGGACGCGATAACGCCCTGCAAACCAACACGTTCAGCCACAATATCGCCCGCCAAACCGTGAACATAAACGCCAAACCGCGCCGCGTCCAAAGGCGGATAACCTTGCGCAAGCAACGCCGCAATCACGCCCGTCAAAACATCGCCGCTGCCAGCCGTCGCCATACAAGGATTGCCAGTGGAATTGAAATAAATATTGCCGTAAGCATCGCAAATCGCCGTATATGCACCCTTCAACACTATTATAATATTGTGTTCCTTTGCCTTTTGCGCCAACAACTCAATACGCCGTATCGAATCCTCCGCCCGTCCAAACAGCCGCTCAAACTCTTTCAAATGCGGCGTAATAATGGTATTTTTGGGCAACAAGCTCATCAATTCGGGGTTTGCGGCGAGGATATTGAGGGCGTCGGCATCCATTACAAGCGGCTGGAAGGCAGTTTGCAACAGTTTTTGGACGGCGGCAACAGTAATGCTGTCCGTACCGATGCCAGGGCCAATGCCAATGGCGGAATATTTGCACAACGTGGGAATATCGGAAATAATTGAGGCGTTGGAATCTATGCCGACCATTGTCTCAGGCGTTGCAACTTGCAGAATGTCAACTAAATCCGACGGCACATACGCCGTCACCAATCCCGCCCCGGCACGATGACAAGCCTTTGAACACATAACAGCCGCACCAGACTTGCCCTTTGCGCCTGTTATTAATAAGGTGTGACCAAAAGTACCCTTGTGCGAAAACTTTTTGCGAGGACGAAACATCTGCCTGATGTCCTGAAACTCCGTATAATAATAATTGGTGTCAATATATGCCTTCTCGCTGTCGTCAATAGTGATTGGCACAATGTCAAAATCACCTACAAAAACGTGATTTTCAGGCATAAACATAGAAAGAAACGGGCTTTCTATCGTCAAAGTCCAATCCGCCCTCACCACAACCTCAGCCAAGTCTTCGGTATCAGGGTCAATGGAATCGTCAACGATGGAGTTGTCGGCGAGACCCGACGGTATATCTATGGAAATCACAAAATTATAATCACTTGTGCAATAATAAACCATTTTTTCGGCTACACCAGTGATTTTGCGATTGAGACCCGAACCAAAGAGCGCGTCAATGTAAATATCAGAATCATCGTCATCGGGCAAAGAATCATATTCGCCAATGGTATGCAAAATGCCCATTTCCTTGGCAATCTTGGCGTTATTGGAGCAATCGTCGCTGTATTTTTCGGATTCTATAAGATAACAATCCACGTCGTAGCCATGCGTATGCAAGATGCGACCGACAGCAAGACCATCGCCACCGTTGTTGCCGCAGCCACAAAAAATCTTGAAACTCCTCGACGTATCGGGAAAACGTTGCATAATCTTCGCCGCGAGACCCTCGGCAGCACGTTCCATAAGTTGGAGGGAAGTAATATTTTCCCTGTCCATAATAGCACGGTCGAGTTCGTGCGCCTGTTTTGCACTGAGTATTTTCATAGCCACAACATTTTCAATGCCTTACGGCATTATGTTTTACCATTAATTAAAAGAATTAAAAAAGAATTGAAAGAATCTCCTTACCAGAAAACATTCTTGTAATTCTTTACCATTCTTTGCATTTTTGGATAATATAATTAATACGCAGCCTTTTCGCCGTGTATCATATTGAGTATGGTCTTTACGATGATGCGGACGTCGAGGGAGAACGACCAGTTTTCGAGATACCAGATGTCGCAGACAACGCGCTCCTCCATCTGCCACATTTCCTTGGTTTCGCCACGGTAGCCGTTTACCTGAGCCCAACCAGTGATGCCCGGTTTCACCCAGAAACGCACCGAATAGCCGTTGATGCTCTTGCCGTAATAATCGTCGTGCAACCTCATGTGCGGACGGGGTCCCACGAGGCTCATATCGCCAAGGAACACATTAATCAACTGCGGCAACTCATCGACATTGTGCTTGCGCATCCAATTGCCAAAAGGATATTTGCGCGGGTCGTCCTCGGTAGCCTGTTTTGTGTCTGCCTCGGCGTTTACGTGCATACTGCGGAATTTGTAACAAATGAACTCCTTGCCGTCCTGACCGCCGCGCTTCTGACGGAAAAACATAGGACCCGGAGACTTTATCTTGATGATGCAGCCCACGACGAAGAATAGCGGCGATAGTAAAAGAAGTCCTATTCCAGAGCATATCACATCAAATGCACGTTTTCTAAACCTATTGAACGGACGGCGGAGAGGTTCGTTGCGGATTGCCAACACCGGCATATCGCCCACAAACTCCATATTCATAGAGCGTTTCAGATAGTTGTGGACGTTGGGAACGGTGTAGAATTTGATGAAATTGTTTTCGCAATAGTCCATTATCGGCGAAATTTCCTCCACGCGGTCGGTGCCGATATTGCAGACGAGCATATCAACCTTATGTTTTTTCAGATAGTCGATGGTATCCTTCACATCGCCGAGACGCGGGAGTACGTCGCCAAGGTTGCGCGATTCCTTGTTTTCAAAATAACCGTGGATGTGGTAGCCGATGCGCGGGTCCGACATTGCGTCGTAGAGCTTGCGGAGATTTACTCCAGCACCGGCAAAAACCACCTCGCAATTGTCAATATGACGGCGGCGCATCCGCGATACAATCGACGAGCCTATCCAGCGCGACAATATCATGCCCACCACAAGCACCGCCAACATCAATATGACGCTTTTGGAGAATGTTGTATAGTCGATGGCGCGATTGAAAAAGAAGTACAGCACGCCCATCAGCAATGCGGTCTTGCTACTGCGGAGCATCACCAAATCTATGCGGGCAATGCGCCTGTATGCCAACGGAGGCAATAGGAATGTCGATAATATGTAACATCCAAACCACCAACAGATTGAGTAGTCAAAATTGACGAGTTTCGGGAAAAAATGATGCATCCCCCAATACGTTGCTCCCATGACGAGCAAATCTATTAGCACCACCACCACGTAGGAGATGGACTTCCTCGAAGGTATCTGATAATCAATTATCTGGTTCACGTCGTTTCCTATTTTTGATTGTTAACAATAGCGAGAATGATTGTTCAATTGCTCCTGGGCAATCTCAGTGGCTTCCTTGTGGGTGGCCATAATATCATCAAGAGTCGGTTTGGCGACGAAGGAAGTCTTGGCGATTACCTTCTCTATCAAATCCGACATCTCCACAAAACCAATCTTGTCGTTCAAGAAGCCACGGACGGCGACCTCGTTGGCGGCATTCATAGCGCAGGGCGCGTTGCCACCACGGCGGGCGGAATCCATTGCAATGGCAAGATTGCGGAATGTGGTCAAGTCCGGCTTTTCAAAAGTGAGACCCTTGGGCAACGAGAAGAAATCGACCCTTGGAAAATCGCTCTTGATGCGGTCGGGGTAGCCTATCGCAAACTGTATTGGGAGCCTCATATCGGGCATTCCCATCTGCACCTTCACCGAGCCGTCCACAAACTGAACGCCCGAATGTATGATGCTCTGAGGATGTATCAGCACTTCGATTTTGTCTATCGGCACTTGGAAAAGGTGCATAGCCTCAATGGTTTCGAGGCCTTTGTTCATCATCGACGCCGAATCTATGGTAACCTTTGCGCCCATATTCCAATTAGGATGACGGAGGGCGGCTTCTTTTTTTACGGATTTCAATTGCTCGGCGGTCATTCCACGGAAGGGGCCGCCGGACGCAGTGAGGAGTATTTTTTCGATTTCGCCTTGTTCACCAATGATGGATTGGAAAATGGCGGAATGTTCGCTGTCAACAGGCAAAATCGGCACACGATGCTCCACCGCCTCGGCTGTAACGATGCTTCCGGCGGCTACGAGGGTCTCCTTGTTGGCGAGGGCGATTGGCTTGCCGTGACGGATGGCGTGTATCGTAGGCATCAATCCAGCATATCCAACGAGTGCCGCTACAACGATGTCGATGCTGTCAAATTCCATTACTTGCTGCAAAGCGTCCTTGCCCGCAAACACCTTTATAGGATAATCCTTCAATGCGTCCTTCACCAACTCGTATTTGGTGTCGTCGGCGATGACCACGGCGTTTGGCTTAAATTCAATTGCCTGTTTTACAAGCAATTCCCAATTGCCGCCCGCTGTCAACACCTCTGCCTCAAAACGGTCGGGATTGCGCCTGATGACATCCAATGTCTGCGTTCCAATGCTCCCTGTGGAGCCCAATATGGCGATATGTCTGCGTTCCATTGTTTGTCTGATTAGTTAGTAGTCGTCTCAATTAATTACCTAAAAAATGCTCCACCCTAAAACGGTATGTACAATTCGGGGTTGACCGGCACACGGTCGTGCCACAATTCAAAGTGCAGGTGGGGTCCCGACGTGTATTCGCCCGAATTGCCCACGATTGCAATTGGCTCGCCCGCCTCCACCTTGTCGCCCACGGTCTTGTGCATAGCCGCGCAATGTTTGTATATGGAGATAATATTGTTGTCGTGCTGAATCTGAATGACATTGCCGGTCTCCACGTTCCACGACGCCGAAATCACCGTGCCGGGCAGAGTCGCCAATATCGGCTCATCGCCCTTGGTCGCAATGTCGATGCCAAAATGCCGCGTCGCCACGTCAAACTTGGTGACGAGCGTACCCTTCACCGGCATAAAAAACATCATTTTCTTCAAATTGTTTTCCCTGCCGTTGCCGCTGATGGCTGCAAGGGTCTGACGCTCCTCCTCCTCGATGAGGGTGCGGAGTATGGAATCGTGTTTGTTGCGGGCAAAATCTATCTTCTGACGCTCAATCTCAGTGGAATTTTCGTTGCCTTCGGTCTCCACGTTTGACGACAACACATCCGAAATCACCTTAAAATAAGCATCCCTATCGACGATGACTCTTTCGAGACTGTCGATGCGGAACGCCATATTCTCCAATTCGTTGCGGAAACGTTTTTCGGATGTCCTCGGCAACATCGAATTGAGCGGCGTATATATGAACAATACGGACACAATGGCGGCAATCACAATCACTGACAAGCCCACATAGGCTATGACATTGACTGATGTTACCTTGTACGACGTAACCTCGCGGAGATTGGTGTCGTCATAGACAATCAACCTGTATTCTGTACGTTCCTTTTTTGCCATCTTAAATTATTTTTTGCAAAATTAAATAAAAATCTCGTTACAAATCGCAATTCTTGTAATCAATTTTACATTCGATGATAAAACATCCCGGGAATTGCGCCTCGATGCTTTTTTTGAGCCTCGTGGCCTCCAAACGAGAGCGGCAGTCGCCGGCGCGAACCTTAAAATAAGGTGCTTCGTAAAATACGTATGCCTTCTTGTTGGATTTGCTGTCGTTCTCAAACTTTTTGGCGACGTTTTCAGCCTTTTTTTGAGCGTCAACGCCTGATTCAAAGAAGATTTGGACGCTGTATCCATACGCCTGACGTTTTTTGCCGGCTTCGATGAGACCCGACTCGATGCTCTTCAATGCGGGGTCGCAATTGACGGAAGCCCGCGCCGTAGCGTTGCCCTCCGGGAAGATGCCGAGTTCGTCGATGTCGAATGTAACGCGCTGTGCCGCAGCGGTCAACGTATTGAATATCAACGTTATAAGTGTTAATATTAAAAATTTTGTCTTCATATCGCAATTTAGTTTTTTTAATACGAAATTTAGATTGCAAAAGAAACAAAAATTAGTTAATTTTGCAAATGAATTTTACATTAAATTTGATTATGACAGAAAACGAACAGACATCCATCCCCAACGGCAAGGCGGGGCTGATAGAAAAAATCAAGGCAAACGCCCGACAGACGCATTTGGAGACCGAACACGGCATCGGCGACGACGCGGCGATTGCGCATTACGACGGCGGCGAGAGCACGCTCGTAAGCACCTCGATATTTGCCGAAGGAATTCACTTCGACTTGACATACACACCGCTCAAACACTTTGGCTACAAGATAGTTGTGGCGGCGGCTACCAAGATTGTTGCTATGAACGCCACGCCAATCCAAATGACGATAGCCCTCGCCGTGAGCAACAAGGTGATGCAGCAACACATCCTCGAATTTTACGACGGCGTACACGCGGCTTGCGAAGAATACGACATCGACCTCATCGGCGGCGACATCACGACCTCGCGCACCGGCATCACCGTATCCGTCACCACCATCGGACGCGCCGACGAAAGCGAAATCGTAATGCGCAACGGTGCAAAACCAACCGACCTTCTGTGCGTAACGGGCGACCTCGGCGCGGCGTATATGGGTCTGCAACTTTTGGAGAGGGAAAAATCTATCTTCAACGCCGCGCCATCCACGCAGCCAAAACTCCAAGGCTACGAGTACATATTGCGCCGACAGTTGAAGCCCGAATTGCAGGCAGAAGTTCTCAAATATCTCAAAACCAAACAGATAAAGCCGACTTCGATGATTGCAGTGTCGAGCGGTCTTGCGAGCGAAATCATCAACATCTGCCGCGCAAGCAATGCGGGCTGCGAGATTTTTGAGGAGCGCGTGCCGATAGCCCCCGACACCGAAAAGATGGCTAAGGAGTTCAACATTGCGCCCATCGTGGCTGCCCTCAACGGCGGCGAAGATTACGAATTGCTCTTCACGATACCGCTCCACGACTACGAAAAAATCAAGGACAACGACTTTTTCAAGGTCATCGGCAGCATCAACGCCCCCGAACAAGGCAGCAACATCGTGATGGAAGACGGCGCAATAATGCCCTTGCAGCCATCGCTCAATCAACAAACGCTGACGAATAATTAGGATTTTAACCACGGAAAACACTGAAAGCACGGAATTGCTAACAACAAATTATTAAAAACAACAAGTTATTTTTAATAAAACGGAAAACACAGAACTAAATTCCTAATGTATTAATTCCGTGTTTTCTGTCAATTGGAAAAATACTTGTATTTTTTCGATTGTTTATGTTTTAACACAAAGGCTTCTGTGTTTTCCGTGTGTTCCGTGGTAAAAAAATACACATTTTATGGAAGAACCAATCATAAAAGTAGGCATCGGGGAGTTTGACGAACTGAATTTTGCGCCGACGGCGGACGGCAACATTGTGATAAACGACGTGGAAATCGGCAAGCAATTCCATTGGAACAAGCGTGAAAACCAACGTTTCAATGGCAAATTTACCGTGAAGGTAGTTGACGGCAAAGTGTTGCTAATCAACCAAATACCCCTCGAAAAATACATCACAAGCGTCATCAGTTCGGAGATGAGCGGCGAATGTCCCTTGGAACTCCTGAAAGCCCACGCGATAATTTCGCGGAGTTGGCTGATGGCGCAAATCAGCGGCAAAAAGCCCGACGGCAAGCCCATAATCACCGACCAAGAAATCTGCACGTGGTACGATCGCGAGGCGCACACACTATTTGACGTCTGCGCCGACGACCACTGCCAACGCTATCAAGGCATCACAAAAACTTACAATCCAACCGTTGAAAAGGCAGTGGCCGAAACACGCGGCATTTTCCTCACCTACAACGGCGAAGTGTGCGACGCGAGGTTTTCCAAATGTTGCGGCGGCAAGTCGGAAACCTTTGAAAACTGTTGGCAACCAGTACATTACAATTATTTGGAAAGTGTTGATTGTCCGTATTGCAATACAGACGACACGGCATTGTTGAAGACAATTTTGAACGATTACGACCAACAATCGAAAGATTTTTACAGTTGGACGGCGACGCTCAATCAAGACACGTTGCAAGAATTGTTGAAGACCAAAACCGGCATCGACTTCGGCGAAATCATTGACATCGAACCACTTGAACGCGGCGCATCGGGACGCATCACACGCCTGAAAATCATTGGTAAAAATTGCACCAAAATTTTCGGCAAAGAATTGGAAATCAGGCGCATATTGAGCCAAACGCATTTGTATAGTTCGTGGTTTGACGTGGAGAAAACTTCCGACGGCGGCTTCATCCTGCACGGACGCGGCTGGGGACACGGCGTCGGAATGTGTCAAATTGGCGCGGCAGTTATGGCAAGCAAGGGGGACAAATACGACGAAATTTTGCGTTATTATTATAAAAATGCAGAATTGACAAAAATGTATTAGGCAGTCGCTTCGCGAAATTAGAAAAAATATGACATACAACAAAATATAACATAAAATTAACATGGGAAAATCTATGGTTTAGTAATCATTATCTAATTTTGCGTCGTCAAAACAAACAACACATGAAACATTTACAAATAATTATATTATTAGTAGCCACAGCAATAACCTCTGCATCGGCACAACGCATTGAATTTGAATACAACGAGTTTGGCGAGCGCATCGTAAAAACATCCCCATGTACGATTGAAGCCAAGCCCAAAATCAGTCCAGAGGAAAGCACAACCCTTGCGAAGAAGGTTGTGTCCTATCATCCGAACCCCGTAAGTGATTATCTTGAAATCGAGTTCAAGACAGGAACATACCACGTTACGGTCGCAGATGTTACAGGCAAAAAACTAAGGCAGTTTGATGACGTATCCGAAAGTCTGTCAATTGACTTTACAGAGTTTACGTCTGGCACATATATTATAAAAGTATCAGACAATGTTAATGCGGAGATATTTAAGGTAATCAAGAAATGAGAAAAATAATATTCACATTATCATTGTTGACAGCCTTAATTGTGTCATCCTATGCGCAGACACCTGATTATGGTTATCCAACTAATCCCGACCTGACATCAACGTCCTCGAATACGATTTTGCCGATGGGCGGAACGTTTAATGTAGGCGAATTGGGCAATGCTACTTACACGATTCCGATTGAAGTACCTATGGGAATCAACGGAATGCAGCCAGCATTGTCATTGACATACAACAGTCTTGCCGGCAATGGCATTTGCGGATTGGGATTTAATATCGCAGGTCTTTCCGCAATATCAAGAGTGTCAGGCAATTATTATTACGATGACAAAACTTCTGATATGGTTGCCAATAGCGGATATATTGCGCTTGCTATGGATGGTCAAAGGCTCATAAATGGTTCTAACGGCAAATATTATGTAGAGAACGACCCAAACACCGACATTACACTAAAAAACGACACAATAACCGTCAAGCAAAACGGCAAAATATTGATATACAGAAAAATAAACAACAATTATCAAGTTTATTATCTGTCAAAGGTCTCTGATACTTTTGGAAACAGAATCTCCTATAATTATAGAATTGAGAACAATTGCGTATATCCCTCAACGATAACATACGGCATTGGAACGGGTGCAGTAACAATTAGTTTCGTCTATGAAACAAGAGCTGATGTGGTAAATTGCTTCAACAAAATACCGTTCCAAATCAAAAAACGTCTGAGCAAGATAGACGTCAAAAAGAACGCCGCGCTTTGGCGTAGTTACAATTTGTCGTATTCATACAGCAACGGTTTTTCCAAGATTTCGCAAATTGTCGAAAAAAATTCAAAGGGCGAGCAAAAATATCCGACCGAATTTTCGTGGGCATCCCCAGCTACTTCAACCCATAGCGCAAAAAAAGAAATAACTTTTCCCGAGGCAAAATGCGTCAACCCGCCATCTAATACATTGTTTAAGGATTATTTGCATACAACCGGCGATTTCAATGGCGACGGCATCGACGACATTGCATTTGTGGGTGAGAAGAATATCTATTTCTACTTGGGCGGTCCCAATTATGATTTCTTTTTTTCAAAAACAATACAATTGTCTGACCTGGACGAGGTGTCAAAGTTTTATCCCGATATAAAGCCGTCTTATATATCGGCAGACGTTGACGGCGACGGCAAGGACGAACTTGTGGCTACGACGGTAAGGTTTCGCAAAAGCACAGCCGTGAGCAAAGACAATCCGTTTGAATTAAGCATCGTTGGCTACAGACCGTATGGCACGCAATTGAATCCAATAATGAAGTCCGCCAGCCTTGCAGCGTCCGCCAGTCCGTACCGATTGGTAGTACCATTTAGCGGTAAAGACGCGCCTCTGATTTCCGCAGGAGACTTCTTGTCCGATGGCAAGACTGATTTGTTTTTGATGATTGTTTCCAATAGCGGGAATGGGCATTCTCTGTCCATTGGCAGATTAGAGCTGTCTGATGGAAGCATTGCCAGGATTGACAACGGCATACAATTGTCGAGCCGACCAGATTTATATTATACCGGAGACTTCGATGCCGATGGTCTTCTGGATCTTTTGGTAGTATCTCGCGACAATTCTACTATATTTTGGAACAGAGGCACACGCACAGACAATTTGTTCTCCAATGCGAACACAACAGCAGTCAAGCAACTGAATTCCTCGTGCCCTATAATCCGCATAGGCGATTTTAACGGAGACGGAGCGGCGGACATTTTGGCTGCTAACGCTGGCGTAAGCCCGCTCTTCCTGATTAAAAATGTGGGCAATCGCACATTAAATGCGACAGAGGCTGCCAAACTTCTTGATGTATTCGACATCATCGACACAAAAAAAGATGACGAGAAATTCTGTGTCGAGGTTACAGATTTTAATAATGACGGGAAAGCCGATTTGCTGGTGTCGAAGGCCATGTACAAGCATCCGAAACACAAATCCTATTACCGCCACGATACCAACATTGATTACTGGCTGGTATCGGATGGCGACAAATTCTCCGTTTATGACAGATTTGAATGGGGCGGTGACGTAAATCCCATATACCATCAGTTTGTCATCGGCGACTTCAACGGCAACGGATATGACGACATACTTCGCTTCGCCACAAACGACAAATGGAACATATACAAGTCGTACGATTCAGAAAGTAAATCCAATTCTTGCAACAAAATAACATATATCAAACAAGATAACAGCAGATACACATCCATTTTGTACGACAGGCTGACCAATTGTCCCAAATCAATGGCACAGCCCCTGCAATACCCACTCTTGGAGAAGTCAATACCATTGCCTCTTGTGTCGAAAGTTGTGCAATCCAATGGTTCAGTACCAACAATAACCACGAACTATAAGTATGAAAACTTGGCTGTTCATTTGAAAGGGAAAGGTATTCTCGGTTTTTCAAAAATACAAATTAGCTGTCCCGAAACCAAGTCGAGCAGAACTACAACCATAGAATCAAGGGACTCACGCTATTATGTTCCGACCGCAATTACCAACAAGGACATCACCGGGACATACATTTTCAAATGTAGCACAGAGATAACCGTTGCCAATACAGCCACTAAACGATATTTTGCGTACCCGTCAGCCATAACAGAGACTGACCGCTACGGCAAAAAGTGTGTAACGACAAACACATACAACGCAGCAAAAGGCTACATCGAAAGCACCAAGACCGTCTTCCCCGACAAAAGTTACAAACTGCAAAAGTACCAAAACTATGTCCTTGCTGGCGGCATCTACCAGCCGCGCCTCGTTGTGACAGAACAAAAGCATCCCGACGACACAAAATCGTTTTCGACCCAAAAGTATTTTGAATACAATACACAGAAGGGGCATCTTACAAAGTCCGTTGAAAACTACAACACCGACTTTGCACTGACAACACAATACAAATATGACAATTACGGCAACAACACGGAGCAGTCAACCTTTGGCAAGGAAAAAGACACATTGTCAACCATTTTCAAATACGACGGCTCCCGCCGCTTTGTAACCGAAAAGCGTTCCAAGCCGCTCAATACGGTAACGAAATACACATACGACCAGTTTGACAATCTTACATCAGAAACGGACGCCACCGACAACGCCAATCCGCTGAAAACCACGTACAAATACGATGCGTGGGGACTCAACACAGAAACCATTTCCCCCGACAGTACCAAACATTCAACTGTAAGGGGATGGCAAGGCACAAGGTATTTCGTGGCAACATTAGGCACTGCAACACCGTGGACGAAAACCATTTATGATAATGCAGGCCATATTGTCAAGGAAGAAAAACTTGGTCTGGTATCATCTATGAGCAGACAAAATTTCACTACTGAATACACATACGACATCCACGGCAAGCCCTCAAAAATAGTATCAAAGGCAGGTTCATACGAAGAGACAACCCTAAATAGATACGACTATGACGGCTCTTTGATGGAGCACACCGACAACGCTCACACTATAACTTACAGGTACTTTGCCAACAAAACAGAAGTAACTGACAACGGACGCAAGACCATTACAGAATACGACGACTGGGGCAACGTCAAGACAATCACTATGCCCGACCAATCGAAGATAAACTACAAATACTTCTCCAACGGCAAACCCAAGACAATCACAAGCCTTGGCGCGACAGTTTCGTTTCAATATTCCCCCAACAGCTTGCGGAAGTCAATCACCGACAGCGACGCCGGCACGGAAAGTTATGAGTACGATTCTTTTGGCAGGGTAATCAGACAGACAAGAGGAAACGTTGTCACCGAAAACACTTACCAAAACGGACTCTTGACACAAAGCAAATGCGGCGGCATCGCCACCACATATAACTATGACAAGAAAAAACGTCTGACAAAACTTTACAATGCGACAGCAACAATAGCATACGCCTACGACAAGTACGACCGTATGACCAAAGAAACGTATTCGATTGACGGCAGAGATTTCACATACCAATATTCGTATAACGACAATGGACAATTGGCATCAAAAATATTCCCCGACAAGTCAGAAGAAAGATATTCGTATAAGGCAGGAATTCATACCAATACAAATTTGGTGGGGAAATGCAGTTGGACACTGTATTACGACAATTATGCAAAAGACGGCCGCCATTCAACAGAAATAACTGGTGGCGTTTTCAAAGATTCGTATTTCAATCCGGACAATACACTGAAATATGTGACATTTGGTTCGCCCAATGGAGGAAGCAGCAGCGACCGGATTGACTATACTTACGACCGTTTCCAAAACATGACATCACGGAAAGGGAAATACACCGACACAGAAACATTTAAATACGACGCATCCGACCGCCTGACCAAGATTGACGACAACTACGAATACCAATATGCCAACAACGGCAACATATTGTATCAGACAGGAGTTGGAAACTACGAATACAAGGCATCACAGCCACACGCCGTATCGTCCGTTGACAACGAAAACGGAGTTGTCAAGTCATTGAAGCAAAGGATAAAATACACCCCATTCCGCAAACCCGAAACCATTACGGATGACAGTAACCCTGATTCTATCAAGACATATACAATATACTATTCGCCCGACAATGAGCGCATCAAGTCGGTATATAAATGCAACAAAGATAATATAACAACATATTATCTTCCTGATTATGAAGAAGAAAACGCCAATGGCGTAATCACTTCACGCCACTACATTTTTTCAGATTTTGGCAACCTTGCGGCGGTAGTATTCAAAAGAGGCGACAAGAGCGATACATACTCCGCTATTACAGACAATGTCGGCAGCGTCCTGAAACTCGTGGACGACAAAGTAAAATCCAAATACGAAGCGACATACACCCCCTTCGGTGTCCGCACGATAACAAAGTACAATCTCGGCTACAACTTCCCCCGTGGCTTCACGATGCACGAGCATCTCGACCAATTTTCGCTCATCAATGCAAATGCAAGGCTCTACGACCCGTATTTGGCGCAGTTTCTGTCGCCCGACCCACTCATTCAGGATCCTACCAACAGCCAAAACTTCAATCGGTTTAGTTATTGTCAGAACAATCCGCTGAAATATACCGACCCAACGGGGGAGTTTACATGGATGACATTTGGATTGAACATATTATCAAGCGCTATTATTAGCGGAACAACGTCCCAATTATCAGGTGGTAATTTTTGGAAAGGAGCATTAATTGGTGGTATTTCTTCTGCAGCAGGTTCATTGATTTCTTATGGCGGAATAATATCCCGTGGCGCAACAATGGCAGGAATTAATGTATGCATCAATGGTATATATAATACAATGAACGGGGAGAAATTCTTTTATAATTGTGGTTCTGCCGCAGTATCTGGTTTCATCTCTGGAGGTTTGGAAGGAGGCTTAATTGCAAGCGAAACGGGGAAAAATATATGGTGGGGCAATGAAAAATGGAATAAGGTTTTATATGATTTTCGATTGCCTAATGGCAATCTACCAATTTACACACAACCAGATCCAACCGTAGGATGTACACAAGAGACATTAAAATCAATTGGAGATTACCTATGCCAGCCAGTAACGATAACATCTTATACACAAGGAGAGGATTTTGCACAGTTGGCAAGACAAAACTTCTTTGACGTAAAACGCATTGCAACCAATCCTTTCTTGGTCGGAGCAGAATTGCAGAAGGGTAATCCAGCCGCGATAACTTACAACAACGAAGGTACCATGCATACAGTGGGAATCAACCGTATTACAATTACCAAATACAAGATGACCAGTCCTGACCATTTTAAATGCAAGGGAATTATTAGCGTAATGGACCCCCTCAATAGCCACTACCAAAGATTGTCTTTTCAATCGTTCAATAATGGGTTTGTTAGGGTCGTAAAACCATGGATACTACTATGTTCAAAAACATCATATTAATATTACTTTTAACATATATCCCTTCAATCACATTGAGCCAGGTTGTATTAATGAATGACAACCCGAAAGACACTGTATATGAGGCTCGGGAAAGGCAAATTATTTCATTGCTTAAATATGCTTTTGAAACAAACAACCACCAATTAGGGCATGACTCAGTAGAAAACATTTTGAATAAAACCAGATATTACACAATTCCTCTTTATCAGATAGCCGATCTAAAAAAACACATTACCAATGGACATAATGGTCTCATTAAAGTCAAAAAAAGGTTACGTTCAATGATAAGTATTGATTATAACCCCGATACACTTCATTTAAAACCACACGTTAACAGAATAGCATGGGTGTTTATGATTTATGAGGATTATTTACTCGGATACTATCATTTTTCATCACAAAATTCTGCAAAAAACGGAGATTTTAAAGTCATACAGTACATAGATAATCCAAATTTAAAACTTGGCCTATATGAGTTTAGAATTAATGATGATGCTTTTCTCCAACAATGTATTAATTCTTTTTCAATTTTTGGATATCTTAAAAGCGATTGCTTTTATCAAGATGCCGTCATATTGACACATAGTCAATACCGTATTGTGAAACAAACTTTTTTTTATGATTTGTTTTAAAAGAATGTGTCGAACCATTGGGTTGTTGTTACGGGTGCAAAATCTGCATCCAAGGTCAACATTTTTGGCGGTGGAAACCATAGAATATTGTTGTCGTCTGATATATGGGATCCGATACGAGGACATATATCACATTTCACAAGAGGGTTATCTGATTTAGGAATAGTCATACCAAGGTAAGATATGGAAAAAACTATATTGATATTATTGTTTGCTATATTTTCAACAAATCTAAGTGCACAAGAATGTATAGAACGATTTGTTGAAAATATGATTGCTGTACATTCTGAAAAAGATGCAGCACTATCTGCCGAACTCCACAAGCATTGGCCAACAACCTACACAAAAAATGTTAATAATAAGATAACATACAACATCGTACCCAAATATTCCGACACACTTCGTTGTATTAACATTGGAGTTGTCCTGGGTTCCCCAATGGGCATGAAAATAGATAAGGGTAAAGGTCTTTTACCCAAACATGATTATTTATGCTACTATGATTGTAATAATATAGTGTTCGGAGAGAGTCTCATATTTTATGGCAAAACCATAATAGGGCACGTCAACAAATTGCAATTCAAAAGGAAATGTATTTATGACTATTCTGATGCAGAAACCATAGCAACCGATACAATATATAACATTTTGATAGAAGTGCAACCTGATATTGCTTTCAGACTATCAGGTCAAGGTAATTTAATTGTTTATTATATTAAAGATAAACGATTGATGGCTATTTGCCCAACCATATTGACAGGTAATCAATCAATAGAACAATACGAAATACTAACCTATGAGGAATGCTATGAAAAGTATTTAAAACTGCCTATTTTTTACTTTTGGAACAAATAGAATCCAAAAACAAAAAAAATCATCAATCGATAAAACAAGTAAAAAAAGTTGTGGATTTACAAAAAATATTTGCTATTGATTAAAATTTTGTGTACATTTGTGGCAACTCAAAATGAGAACGGAATAATTAGCAATAAAAACACGTAATCCCCCTCAAATGTCATTCACTTGAAATTTGTTTGGTGTTCTGATATAAATTCTCTATTTTTGTCAATGGCTAAAATGTTTTAATTTCTGCCAGTAAGAACACTACAATATAATAAAATTATGAAAGCAAACAAACCTGCACTTTGGGTGCCAACGCTGTATTTGGCGGAGGGCATTCCTTATACGGCAGTAATGATTCTGAGCCTGATTTTCTACAAAGTGGAAGGGCTCAGCAACACCGACATAGCACTTTATACCGGTTGGTTTTATCTTCCGTGGCTCATCAAACCGCTGTGGAGTCCCGTGGTGGAGATGTTGAGGACATCCAAATTTTGGATTGTAACCTGCCAATTACTCCTCGGCGCGGCTCTCGGCGCAGTGGGCTTGACATTGCCATTTGACAACTGGCTGAATTACACGCTGATACTGTTTTGGCTGGCGGCGTTTATGTCTGCCACACACGACATCGCGGCAGACGGATTTTACATCGAGGCATTGGACGACAAGCAACAGGCAGGATGGGTCGGCGTGCGAAGTACGTTTTACAAAATTGCAATGATGCTTTGCCAAGGCGGATTGGTGATTTTGGCGGGCATATTGGAGAAAAAATACAGCGTCAATGTCGCGTGGACTATCACATTCGCAATTTTGGGCGCGTTGATGGCATTGTTTGGTGTGTATCACCTGTTTATACTGCCCAAAACCGAAAAGGCGGCGGCGTTGGAATCCGACACCAAAAACCAAATCCGCTACAATATTTGGGACCAAATCAAGACATTCTGTCAAAAAGACAACTTGCTGATTGTCTTGGGTTTCCTGTTGCTATACCGACTTGGCGAGGCGCAACTTTCCAAAATGGCGTTGCCATTCTTGATGGACTCGCCCGACAATGGCGGACTTGGACTAAGCACCGAGGCTGTCGGCACTATCAGCGGCACATTTGGATTGATTGCAATGATTGCGGGCGGCATTTTGGGCGGCATCGCAATCGCCGCAATTGGTCTGCGTAAGTGGCTGATACCGATGATTTTGTGCCTCAATCTGCCCGACATTTTCTACGCGATACTCTCCGCCACACAGTGCGACAACTTTTTTGCGGTGGCAACCGTTACAGCCGTGGAACAATTCGGCTACGGATTTGGATTTACGGCGTATTCGGTGTTTATGTTGAGGGGTTCCAAGGGCGAATTTTCAACGTCGCACTACGCAATATGCACGGCATTTATGGCGGCGGGAATGATGTTGCCGGGAATGGTAAGTGGTTGGCTGCAAAGTATTTTGGGATACACATCGTTTTTCGTTTGGGTAACAATTTGCGCCATTCCATCGTTAATATTGGCAGTGTGTGCCAAGCGAACCAAATATTTGACTGATGAGCGTTGATGAAAACGACATAGAAAAATCACAGCCCCCTCGCAAACGTCGGAGCATCGTTAAGACGCTGATTAAGATATTGTTACCAATGATTGTCTTAATCGGCGCCTTGCAATACGTGTGCTATTATTACGCGCTCCCAATCGTAAAATCCAAGGTGTGCGACGCCGTATATAACAACAGCAAAGGTCTCTACACGATGGATTTCAAAGGATTGAGAATCAATATTTTAGGGCGACGGATAGAGATTGACAGTTTTTCATTGCGACCCGACACGGCGGCGTACCTTCGGCTCATTGAACAGGAGCATTACAACAAGGCTATTTATAATATCGCCGCCGACCATCTCCACATCGAGCACATCGGCATCAAATCGTTCTTCTCTAAAAACGAATTGTATATCAAGGAGATAGCCATCAATCATCCCGTTGTAAGGCTCGTTGGCAAGCCCGACAAAACCGACCAAAAAATCAAGTACGACGCCGTTCACACCGACTTGTACCCTATCGTAAGTCAGTTTTTCAATTCATTGAACATCAGACATATAGACATTACGGACGGCTTCTTTGATTTTCATACCAAAATCTCCGAAAACCAAATGTTTGGCATTAGCAAAATTGACATAAGTCTAAGAAACTTTTACCTGAACGAGGAGAAATTTTTGGCGCGAAACCAATTTTTTTATTCTGACGAAATCTACATTCATTCCCGAAATTACAACATAGAACTCGCCGACCAAATCCACCGCATCACGGCGGGAAATTTGACCATAAGTACAAAAGATTCAAGCATTTATGCCACTGACGTACAAATGATTTCCGACGGCAAACGGCGCACGACGGGCAACAGGTTTGATGCGTCGTTGGACTCGATGCGCATTTCGGGTCTCGACATCAGCCGCGCATACTTTCAAAAAGACGTAAATCTCAGTGGCGTAAGAATTTACGCGCCAAAAATCAAATTCTTCAACGCCGGCAAGGTCAATCCCGAAAGTCAACAATTTGAATCGTCGCGGGCAGACCTTTACTCGCTGATTAAAGGCACGTTACGGCGTATTGCGGTCAATTATATGACTGTGAGCGACGCATCGATGCGCATCAACAAGCCGACCGCCAAACAGCCCGCCTTCGACATCGACAAAATCGACATTTTGCTTCAAAATTTCACCCTCGATTCGCTCGCGCACCGCAACCGCGACAAGATTCTCTACTCCGACAACCTCGAAATAGGCATCAACAAATACCGTATGCTCCTGCCGGATTTGCGGCATCAATTTTCGGCGGATTCAGTGCTTGTTTCCACGAGCAAAGGTATCGTAAAAGCCACCAAAATCGGCATCAAACCAGTCGCCTACTCGCGCCGCGATTCCACTGCCAAGACCATACAAATGTCGATTCCGCGCTTGGAAGTCAGCGACATAGACTTCAAAAAAGCGTTCAATTCGCAGATGTACGAGATTGGTTCGTTGCGCATCACGCTGCCCGACATCAAGACGAGGAGTTTTATCCAAAACAACGATTCCGATACCATCGCGCCACAAAAGCCCGGCAAGGGTCAACTATTGACGGCGTTGTCCAACGAATATTTTAAGTCGTTGAGAATCAGGACGGCGCAAATTTATCGTGGTAAAGTGGACATTACATCCAAAGCCGCCATCGAGGAAGACAGCCTCACATTTTCGGGCAAGTTTTCTATCGTAATCGGCAATCTGACCCTCAACCGCTCCATCATCAAGGACGAATTGATTCCATTCCACAGCAACAGTCTGAAACTCAACGTAGAAGACGTGGTAATCAAGCCTTCAAAAAGCGTCCACACTCTCCGCTGCGGACATCTTACAATTGACACCCAAAAAGACAAAGTATTGATGACAGATTTTTCGTATGCCTCCGACAACGACACTTCAATCATCAACACCCTGCGCCGACTTCACAAACATTCGCTCCTTGACATCAAAATCAGCAAAACAGAATTTTCTAAGACCAATCTCATTGATTTTCTCTACCACGGCAAGATGGATGTTGAAAACCTAAAAATTGAACAGCCGCATTTTGCCATCAACCTCTACCCCGAACTCCGCCGCGAAGACCGTCAAAACCTCGTTGTGGATTCGGCGCGGATTGCGATGGAACACGAATTGGATTCCGTGATGCAAAAATTTAAGATGATGGACAGGATAATTGCCCGCGTGATTCCTAAACAACTGAGCCTCATTAAGATAGACACATTGCAGGCGGATAGTAGCGTCCTGAGTTTCAATATCCGCGACACCTCCAACACCATCACTACCGGCACGTCGTCGGATTTCAGACTTCGCGCCAACGGTTTTTATTACAACAAAGACAGCGTTTCACCCGACACAAAAATTATGTTGGCAAGGAGTTATGACCTCGACCTCAACCACTTCAAATTTCTCCTACCCGACAAGACTCACATCGTAAATACCGGCAATATCCGCATCTCCACCGACGACGGAAATATCTCCGTAACAGACATCTCCGGATATATCGTCATTATCATGTACGTCATCACCAACAAACAACTCATCACTCGCTC
>ODAI012444134.1_pt1 | contig 49500 bp, 44 predicted proteins | sample 1539321 | NCBI WGS metagenome assembly ODAI01 (sample SAMN02144231, study PRJEB22623) | gut metagenome | biome: sheep rumen | host: Ovis aries | place: New Zealand
AAGGAAAGGAAAAAAAATTTTTTGGGGAATATTGGAGGTTAGGGGGGCGGAATTTTTTTATCCAATCCCCTGACCAATATAATGTTTTGAGATGACGCGACAAAAAACTTAATCTGCGAGCCACTAAGGTGCGGATAGTTTTACCGCTTTAAATCTCTGCGGTTGCTTTTTTGAGCCACGCTTTCACTTCTTCGTCTTCGATAAGAGGTGATATTCTGTCGTAAACTGTCTTGTGGTACTTGTTGAGCAGTTTGACCGTCTCAGGCTTCATATACTTTTTGTCTATTGCCTCAAGGTCGATCGGAACATAAGTGAGATGGTCAAATCCGTAGAATTTTCCATATTCGCTTTCGCTTCTATTTACGACCTCCACAATATTCTCGATACGTATTCCGTGACTTCCTTCAATGTAAACACCGGGCTCGTCGGATACAATCATTCCGGGCTTAAGCTCTGTTTTGTTTGCGGCATCGGAGTTTATCCATCTGATGTTGTGAGGACCCTCGTGTACATTCAGCATATATCCGATTCCGTGTCCCGTTCCGTGATTGTAATCGATTCCTATATCCCAGAGCGGTCTTCTCGCATATATATCTACATTTCTTCCCGTGCATCCATCCTTAAAAATCGCATCCGCAAGTTCAAGCATGCCTGATACCGTCGCTGTGTAGTGCTTCTTGATCTCATCAGAGATCTCACCGACAACGATTGTTCTTGTTACATCGGTTGTTCCGCCCATATATGTTCCGCCCGAATCAACAAGAAGCATTCCCTGTGCCTTTACTTCAGCAGCGTTATCTTCAGTAGCCTCATAGTGTGCCATTGCAGCATTTGCATTATATGCACTGATAGTAGGGAAAGAAAGCTCAATAAATCCCGGAAGCTCCGCTCTCATACCGTCAAGCTTCATCGCAGCGGAGTACTCAGTCATATGGATCTTTCCTACATTTTCTTTTACCCAGTAGATAAACTCTGTGAGCTTAGCACTGTCTCTTAAATAAACCTCACGGATATTCTTAAGCTCAGTCTCGTTCTTTATAGCTTTCATTATCTCTGTGGGATTTTCCCTGTCTTCAATGACATATCCCGCTTCACCCGCCTTATCAGCAATAAGCCTATATGTAAGATAATTGGTATTTCTCTTATCGATAAGGATATTTCCTGTAAGAACAAGCTCTGACATGTACTCTGCATATTCAGCATAATCTTTAAGAACAATATCGTTACTCTCGCAATATGCGCGAGCCTCATCCGTAACTTCATCTTTCTGCACAAAAAGAATAAACATATCGCTTGTTATCATTGCATAAGAAAGCGCTACAGGATTGCATTCAACGTCATTTCCGCGAAGATTTGTAAGCCACATAATATCATCAAGCTTTGACAAAAGATGCATCGATGTTCCGTACTCTTTCATCTTTGCTCTGACATCCGCAAGCTTTTGCTTAAAAGACTTACCACAAAGTTCATCGGATAAAACATACATGTCATGGCATGGAAGCGCCGGTCTGTCTGTCCAGACTTCTTCCGCAAGATCCTTACCAATCTTTAAATCCGCATTTTTAAGCTTAAACATAGACTCAAGCACTTCACCGTCTTCAGCCGGAACAACTCTTCCGTCAAAGCCAAGTGCCTCACCCTTTTTTACATTATCGGAAAGATATTTCTCGATAGTGGGAACGCCTTCCTCTCCCATCTTGTAAAGAGTAACTCCCGTTCCCGCAAGCTGGTTCTCAGCCTGTATAAAGTATCTTCCGTCAGTCCAGAGTCCTGCCTCGTTGTCACTTACGACAAGTGTTCCGTTCGATCCGTCAAAGCCGCAAAAATACTCTCTTGTCTTGAAAAAATCTGCCGCATACTCTGAATTATGAAAATCTGAAGTAGGAATCATATAATAGTCGATCCCATTCTCTTTCATAGCTTTTCTGAGCTGCGCCAGTCTGTTTTTAATTGTTTTGTTTTCTGTTCCCATATTGATTTCTTCCTCTAAAATATTACTACTCACAATCCATGGTACACCAAATGCACCGGAACTGTGAGTAGTAGTTGAATTTTTTTCTCAAATATTAAAGCCCGTACTTCTTAACTACAAGAGGAACAACCTTAGATGATCCGATTCTGCTGCATCCTGCCTCAGCATATGCCACAGCATCTTCTATCGTGCGGATTCCGCCTGCTGCCTTGATCTTAACATCAGGGCCGATGTTCTTCTTAAAGAGCTCGATATCCTCAAGAGTTGCACCTGCGCTGCCAAATCCTGTTGAAGTCTTGATGTAATCAGCCTTTACCTCGGTAACGATCTTGCAAAGCTCTATTTTCTCATCTTCTGTAAGATAACAGGTCTCGATGATAACTTTAAGGAGCTTGTCTCCGCAAGCCTTTCTGATCTCTTCAAGTTCTTTCTTTACTTCATCATATCTGTGATTCTTTACATCACTAACGTTAACAACGGTATCGATTTCCTCTGCGCCGTCCTTAATCGCTTCTTTTGCCTCTACAACCTTAGCCGCTGTGCAGCTGTAGCCGAGAGGGAATCCGATAACAGTGCAGAGTTTGAGGTTATCGCCGTACTTATCATGCGTTCTTTTTAAATATGTTGGCGGTATGCAGACCGTCGCTGTTTTATACTTTACTGCCTCGTCACAAAGACTTACGATGTCTTCCCATGTTGCATCTGCCTGAAGCTGAGTGTGGTCAATAAGTTTTATTATTTCTTTCTCGTCCATATTGAACCCCTTTCTTAATCCCTGTCCTTCATATCCATATAACCCTTCCTGGGCTCGATTGCCATATATGCAGGACGTATGATTTTCCCGTTATTGGCAAGTTCTTCCATTCGGTGAGCACTCCATCCGACGATTCTCGCCATAGCAAAAATTGTAGGATAAAGCTCCTCAGGAAGCCCAAGCATACGATACACAAATCCTGAATAGAAGTCAACATTAGCACTTACACCCTTGTACATTTTGCGCTCTCCGCTAATGATCTGCGGTGCAAGTTTCTCAACAAGCTCATATAACTTGAGTTCTTCTTCGCGGCCTTTTTCTATAGCAAGCTTCTCTACAAAGCCCTTTAGTACCGTTGCTCTCGGATCCGACTTGGAATAAATGGCATGTCCGATACCATAAATAAGTCCCGCCTTATCAAAGGCTTCCTTGTTAAGTATCTTTCTGAGATATGCCTCAACTTCCGCCTCATCTTCCCAGTTCTTGACATTGGCTTCAATATCATCGAACATGTGCACAACCTTGATATTGGCACCACCGTGTCTGGGTCCCTTAAGAGATCCAATTGCCGCTGCGATAACCGAATATGTATCGGTCATACTTGAGCTGACTACGTGTGTTGTAAAAGATGAATTGTTACCGCCGCCGTGCTCCATATGAAGCACAAGACAGATATCAAGAAGTTTAGCCTCCAGTTCCGTGTACTTGCTGTCGGGTCTTAGCAGATACAAAATTGTCTCCGCCGTTGACAGTTCCTCAAGAGGAGGGTGAATAAATAAAGTATTACCCTCGTGGTAATGATTATAAGCCTGATATCCGTAAATTGATAAAAGCGGGAACAAACTTATAAGCTGAAGACTCTGTCTGAGCACATTTGGAAGCGATGTATCATCCGCAAGATCATCGTAAGAGTAAAGAGTAAGGACACTGCGGGCAAGGGTATTCATCATATCCCTGCTCGGAGCCTTCATGATTATGTCTCTTACAAAGCTTGTGGGCAAACTTCTGTAAAAACCAAGAAGTCTATTAAAATCACTAAGTTCATTTTTACTCGGTAGCTTGTCAAAAAGAAGCAGATACGCACATTCTTCAAAAGCAAATCTGTTATCGTCGGATGCTGCCTTTATGAGTTTCTTTACATCATATCCTCTAAAGTACAACTCTCCGTCTTTTGGAATACTCTTTCCGTCTTTTTCTTCTTTTGCAACTATTTCCGAAATACGTGTAAGGCCTGTAAGTACGCCCTTTCCGTTTAAATCTCTAAGTCCTCTTTTTACGTCATACTTGACAAAAAGCTCATTTTCAATCTGATCAGCAGCTTCTGACAGTTTGGCAAGCTCAACTATCTCAGGTGTGTTTTCAGAGTAGATATTCTTTCCGTTTTCCATCCGCACCTCCGTTTAAGCATTTTATAATGTTTTTCAGATCAAAGACCGAGGAATTCTTTAACTGCGCCTTCCATCTCAGTCTTATCAACTACTTTTTTGTGTCTTATCTCAGCGGTTCTGATTGAAGATACCGCCTCGGGAATCTTAACCTTTGAAACCTCGGAGAGTTCGTCTGCAAGCTCGAAATCTCCCTTAGAATCATCCCCCTTGCCAAGTGCATTCATTACGCTTCTTGTGAACTTGAAGGGGCTTGCCGTTGATGCGATTACTGTAGGTGTCTTATCGCCGGTTTCTTCCGTATATTTGCTGTATACAGCACTTGCAACAGCAGTATGTGTATCCATAAGATAACCTGTCTTTTCAAATATTCTTCTGATGGTATCGAATGTCTCCTGCTCAGAAGCATATCCGCCAAAGAAATCAACAAGTTTCGATCTCATATCATCTGTTATCTCATATTTTCCGTCCTTGGAGAGCTTGCTCATGTACTCGGCATCAGCTGCGGCATTGTCGCCGGAGATATGATAAATAAGTCTCTCAAGGTTAGACGAAATAAGAATATCCATTGAAGGTGAAGCTGTAAGAACAAACTCACGATTTCTGTCATATTCTCCCGTCTTGAAGAAGTCGAAAAGCACCTTGTTTGAATTTGATGCGCAGATAAGCTTTCCGATGGGCACACCCATATTTTTTGCATAATAAGCTGCAAGAATATTACCGAAATTACCTGTCGGAACAACTACGTTAATGGGATCTCCGTCTGCAATTCTTCCCTCTTTCAAAAGCTTTGCATAAGAATATACATAATATACGATCTGGGGAACCAAACGTCCTATATTGATGGAGTTTGCAGATGAGAACTGAAATCCCTTCTCATCCATCTCTTTTGCAAGCTTTTCATCCGTAAAGAGCTTCTTTACTCCTGTCTGAGCATCGTCGAAGTTACCTTCGATACCGATAACACATGTATTGTCACCCTTCTGTGTTACCATCTGCTGTTCCTGAATGGGGCTGACGCCGTGCTTGGGATAAAAAACTATGATCCTTGTGCCCGGAACATCCGCAAATCCCGCAAGAGCAGCCTTTCCCGTATCTCCGCTCGTAGCTGTAAGAATAACGATCTCGTTCTTTGCATTATTCTTCTTTGCAGCCGTTGTCATGAGATATGGGAGAATTGAAAGTGCCATATCCTTAAAAGCAATAGTTGCGCCGTGGTACAGTTCAAGATAAAAAGCACCGTCTGCCTCTGAAATCGGAGCTATCTCTTTTGTGTCGAACTTTGAATCATATGCATGTGAAATGCAGTATTTAAGCTCTTCCTCTGTATAATCGGTAAGAAGAAGTCTCATTACCTCATATGCAGTACCCTGGTAATCGAGCTGCGCGATCTCTCTTAAAGTCTTTTCAAGATGCGGTATATGATCAGGGACATACAAACCTCCGTCCGGTGCAAGTCCTCTGAGAATTGCTTCTGAAGCCTTAATATTACCCTGTGCTCCTCTGGTGCTACTGTACAAAACTTCCTTTGCCATTGCTTTTACTCCTCTTTTGTTGATACAATATTTAAAAATAAATGATTTAAGGACAAAAAAACAGAGCCCTTAAGTTAAAATTATAACATACAAACCGGGGGATTGTGTGAAAAAAAATAATTCAATAGGTGTTTACGAGACAACTTTAAAAGACGGGACCCCATCCTTCAGGGCTTCCATAACATATTGCGGAAAACACATCGCACTTGGCTCTTTCCCAAGCAGGAAGGACGCTTCCAAAGTTTACAGAGAAGCAAAAAGAGTGTTAAATCGTTTATCTATAGATATTGATTCGTACACTTCATCAATGACGCTTCCCTTCGAAAAATTTGTTTCTTTGATAAATTACCGCGATAAAGGGATGTATATCGCAAATCCGATTTATCTGGAAAAAAAATATTTCACTTATTATCTTTCCCAAAATGAAAGATTAAAATTTGACATAGACGATCTTTTCTACTACTCATCCCACAAGATAATGAGGCGCGGATCGCATCTTTTTGTCGCAGATTACGGAAGTCAGCTTTCCGTCCTTCAAAGGTACGGAATAAACAGCTACTCTGTGAAAGGCAGAGATTATCTTTTTGCAAACGACGATCCTACCGACCTTAGATACGAAAATATAATCATACTGAACAGATACCGCGGCGTAAGACAGTTTGCGGAAAAAGGTTTTATCCGCTACAAAGCCGTTATCCATGTAAAGAGTAACTACGTCATCGGCAAATACAACAGCGAAGCCGAAGCTGCGATCGCATACAACAAAGCCGCAGATATACTTATAAAAAACGGCATAAAGAAGAACTTCTCGGTAAATTATGTAGAAGATCTCACGCCGTCTCAATATGCCGATATTTATCACAAAACTAAGATTTCCGAAAAAATATACGGGCTGAAGGTTTGATCCTTCAGCCCGTTTTTGCCGAGTACATATTATACGTAATTCATTTCATCGAATACAACAAGCCTCTGCTTCTCATATTCTTTGTGTCTTCTGTTCTTTTCAATCTGTTCAGCCTTTGCTTCGCCTCTTGCTATAGCATTGTTCTCAACAACAAAATCAAGGAACTTCTTATACTTCTCTTTATCCTGTATTATCTCCTGCATATTGTTGATCGTATAAATGCAGTTTTCTCCGCGGCTCTTAAACTGGAAGCTGCAGTCAAAGATAATATCGTCAAAGAGCTTTATCATCATCTTCTTAGGTCCCTTTGAAATAGCCAGGTTAACGCATGCATAGTTGAAGTTCTTTACACGAACCTTGCTCTCACCTTCTCCGAGTACAGTTGCATCATAGTTAAGAAGCACTCTCGGATAGATTCTCTTCTGGAATGTAGGAGGATCGAGTCTCTTCTTGGTATTGAGCAGGATATCGTCGTAACTTCCGCTGTCTTTGATGATCTCAGACGGAAGAGGCGGGATTCTGTTAAATACAAGGTTGAGCCAATCATTGTAGCTATCCTTGTAATCAATGATCTCCATAGCATAGCGCCATGTGTTCTTGTGTCTCTTTACATAAACAAGCTTTGTAAGAACATTGGTATCGCAATTCTCCCAATTAAGACTTACAGGAACCATAGCTTCTTCGTTGATATAATATGGCTTGTCGAACTGAACCGAAAGACCTTCTTCTGAAATATCAACTGTAGTACCCTGGATCTCTTCACCGTCAACAGTAAATGTACAAGGAACTTCCAAAGGAATTCTCTCTGTTCTTCTGTACGCAACACGTCCGTCAATAAACAGAACAGCCATGACCATATAGTACAGGTTCATGATCATCCAGAATAAAACTACTCCCGGACCAAACGATGAACTGTCGAAAATTACAGCTACACATCTGAATATACCAAACAACGAAAGTGCTATAAGAAGCAGGAACGGGATCATATAGAGCTCGTAGTGCTGCTTGCCACTGAGCTGACTCTTTGCCGTAACCTTAAACTTCTTAAGAGTAATTCCGAAAGTCTCTAAAACTATGGGAAGAAGCATATAAGGGAACATGATAGTCTCATATATGCCCGTCCACTTATTAGAGCGGACGTTCCCTGAGAGCTGGCTCAAAGCCAGATTTGAAGTCAGGTACATCGGAAGCCAGAATGCCAATACCTGCGGCAGGGTACATTTGAATATTGTAAATCCGAAAACAGCGTACAAGATAGGTGATATCATGTATACAAGTCTTTTAACCGGTGAATACCAATACCAAATTGATGCCCAGTAATTCATTTTTTGAGAAAGAGAAAGATCTTTTGCAGTGTATATGTGCATCTTTCTTCCTGTTGCAATAACACCTCGTCCCCAGCGGATACGCTGCTGGATAAGGTTAGGAATATCTGTGGGCGAAAGACCTGAAGCCAAAGGATCGCTTGTTCCAAGGCAGACAAAGCCTGCTCTCTGAATCAGGATACCTGTAGCAAAGTCCTCTGTAATAGCCTCTGTATAAAAACCTCCAATGCTCTCAAGAGCTTCCCTAGCAATAATAGTATTTGAGCCACCATAAATAACACTGTTACTCTTAGTTCTGGCAGCCTGAATATCCTTATAGAAATAATCCTGTTCGTTAGGAATCCTGTTTTCTGAGAAAAGATTAAACTGGAACAGGTCAGGATTGTAAAAGTTCTGAGGAGACTGGATAAAGCCGATCTTTACCTTATCTTCCTCACTCTTTCCTTCATTCTTCATCTCCGCATCAACAAGATACGGTACGAGCTGCATAAGGAACCTCTTCTGAGGTATCATGTCAGCATCGAATGTAACAACGTAAGGAGATGTGGAGTTTGCAAGAGCGTGGTTAAGGTTACCCGCCTTCGCACCAATATTATTGGCACGCTTTAGATAGTTTACGCCCATCTTCTTGGCAAGCTCTTCCATCTCGGGTCTTCTGTTATCATCGCACAGATAGATATGCACCTTACTCTTATCGGGATAATCCATATTTTTGCAGCCATTAATGGTCTTGTATAAAAGCTCCGGTTCCTCACTGTATGTAGAGATATAAACATCTATGTGAGGAAATCTGTCCTTCGGCACATCGGGAACTTTATAATCATGCGATGTATGCATGTTCATAAAGTGAATGAGAGCCTCTACCATACCAAGCACTTCAAAAACAAGGAGAATAACGCCGCATACTACCGACAACGCACCTGCTCTGAACGGAATTGTAAAAAATATTCTCCAGACCAGATACAGCACAGAAAAAAATGTATTTATCCAAAAGCAAATCTTAATTTTCATATTAGTTATCTCCGCGGAAGAATTTGAAAGCTTCTTCGTCGATGTTATGAGGATAGTATTCGACTATAAGATAATCGTATCTTTCCCCACTCTCATACTGTTTCTTAATGTACTCACCTACATTCATGTCGTCCATCTTTTCCAAAGCCCATATAGCATCAAGTTTGCTACACATAGGTGCCATGAAAGGAATTACAGGTCCAAAATATGAATCTCTTATCATGAGTACACTTGGTCCGTCAGGATTATCAAAATTCTCAATATTTTCAAGGTTTGTAACCTGATCAAGATAAAGTGAATACTGTGAATCCTCATAATAATCAATATCCGGCTCAAGAACATCCATATCCAAAAGAGTCTCCGAATATGTACCTTCCAAAGTCTCCTCATCATCCATTATGTAAGTTCTCTTATAATGACCGTCAAAATTAGGAAGAAGAGCTGTAAAATCTTCAAGTCCGGAATATGCTATTCCGGTATCTCTTCCCATTGATCCAAGCATATGACCTTCATATTTCTTTACAGTATATGCCTTGTCTGACAAATAAAATCCTGTAGGATCAAAATTTGCACCATATCTGTCATTGAGCTCATCGATCATTACCTTTGTAGCCTCGAATGCTGCCGGAACGGTCCAATGGTGATCGGTCTTAAAGAATGCCTGCTCATAAGGAATATTCTTACTTGGAATAACCTCTCCGAGATTGATACTCGGAACACCGAGTCTGTTGAGATATATCATCATCTCATATGTATCCTCAGTGGGATTATTTACCGGCAACCCCATTTCAAAGTCAGAGTACTTTCTGTTGTACTTCGAAGGAGCCATAACAAAGAGCACCTTTGTTCCGTACTTCTCCACATAATTCTGAAGCCTCTTTACTCTGAGCGCGCACTCAAAAATTTTCTTTTCATCATCACGATAAAATGCTGCGTAATGAAGAAATCCATTATTGTCTTTGACAAATTCAAAAGAATTAAATTCTTTTTTACCCAAAGTCTTCTGTGTAAGACCATAGGCTTCAACAAAATGTCTCTTACCGACAATCTCATCCTGCATGACCTCTTCAAACTCAGAGGGCAATTTGTCGGGTTCATTCAAATGTTTGTTTGCTTCTTTGATAAAAGCATCTTTATTCAAATAAATATTTACGGCACTAAACGAAAACATTGCCAGCAGGAAAACTACCGCAAATATTCTTTTTTTAACAAAATATTTCATAACGGCGCCTTCCCTTAAAAGTTAAAGTAAATAAACGGATTGTAGTTTCCGATAACAAGATAACTCACGCAAATTATAATCATCCCAAGCATAAGAACCGGATATGCTATCGAGTATACCTTGTGCCAAACTGAACCCTCATGTTCATGGAACCACTTGTTCATCATAGGTATAACCGGTATTGAGAAAATAATTCCTAAAATGAATACCGGCAAATACTCCTTAAACATCATAAACGCTGTTGCACTCAATATACCATTGTTATTGGCTCCGAACATATTAAGGTAAAAACGTCCTGCCTGATAAATATCATCAGCTCTGAAGATTACCCACTGGAAATTAACTATAAGCAAAGTATATGCATGCTTTAAAAATGTGTTATGAACACGGTTGTCAAAATCCAAAAGTCTCTCAAGAAGCTGTAATACAAAGAAGAACATTCCCCAAATAATAAATGTCCAGTTTGCACCGTGCCAGATACCTGTAAGGAGCCATACAATTGCAAGGTTTCTTACCATAGTATCTCTGTTTGCAACTCTGTTTCCTCCGAGAGGAATATATACATACTCTCTGAACCAGTCAGTCAAAGAGATATGCCAGCGCTTCCAGAACTCTGAAACAGATCCGGCAATATATGGATAATTGAAGTTCTCTTTAAACTTAAATCCAAAGCAAAGTCCAAGTCCTATCGCCATATCTGAATATGCAGAGAAGTCGTAATAGAGCTGCAATGAGTATGCGATTGATCCAAGCCAAGCAAGTGTAGCAGGAACAGGAAGCTTATCAGTACCGATAAGTGACCAGTTGAAAACGTTATCAGCTATCGTGCCAAAGCTGTTGGCAATTATGATTTTCTTTCCTACTCCGACTGCAAAACGTGAAAGTCCAAGCGCAATCTTATCTATACTGCTCTTTCTGTCTCTAATCTGCTCTGCAATAGTATTGTACTGTACAATAGGTCCAGCAATGAGCTGAGGAAAAAATGCAATATAAAGTCCTACATAAAAAGGATTCTCTGCCTTTGTCACACCCCTGTACACGTCAACGACATATGACAATGCCTGGAATGTGAAAAATGAGATTCCGATAGGAAGTGCAATCTTCAAATCAGGCAACAGTCCCTTGAAACCACTGTTAATTATTCCAAATACAAATCCAAGGTATTTGAAGAAAAAGAGCACCGCAATATTTCCAACTATCGAAGTGATGAGCAATCCCTTCTTAACCTTGCTATCTTCAACTTTCTCAATAATGATCGCAATTATACTGTTGAACAGTATGGATCCGATCATAAGAAATACGTAAACAGGCTCTCCCCATGCATAGAACAAAAGACTGGCTAATAATAGCCATATATTCTGTGCCATCCTAGAAAAAGAGAGCAAATAATATCCCAGAAACACAATTGGGAAGAAATATACCAAAAATGGTATGCTGGAAAATAACATTCTTTACCCCTTTCTCTGAATCAGATATGACGGAATTATAAGTAACAACAAAGCTGCAATAAGCAAGAGTTCTCTAATACCCTCAACCGATGTGTCATATTCGGCACTATCAAGAATATATCCGAGGTCAACCTGTATTACCTTGCCGTGCTTCTGTATGAAATTCTTGATGACATATATCTCATCCATATAGTCATCCGTAAATCTCGATAATGTCACACCGTCTTTTTCATATGATGCAAGATGATAATTACCTGAATTATCATCTGTAGGATCTAGATAATCATCGGCCCATCTGTACCACTCTCTCACCTGTGCAGACTTGAGGTACGCGGTTGTCTCATCTATAACATCAAATAAGTGTTCCTCAGAAAGGTGATACTGGCGAAGATATGCAAATCGACTCTTCAACTGCTTCATGAACTTCTTATCATTACATATCTGTGTATAAATATCTCGTGTATGGAACGCAAGATCTTCAAGATCCATCTCAACAGTAGGGTTATTATTCATCGCCTGGTCATAGTCCCATACAGGTCCGATCTTAAGCTTTTCACCCGAGTTCTTATACATGTATGTTGAATGTTTACCGGCGTCATAGTTTCCAAAAAACTCATTTATCAGGAAATAATCCGCAAATGACTGTGTATCAATATATTGATCGTATGTTCTGAATATTGAATAATCATCCGAATATATGACTTTTTCCATTTTTGAAAAATCTTTTTCAATGTACTCTTTGGTCGCATCAGTAAGCTTAGACTGAGACGGATACTTAAGACCGATCCAGTTATCAAATTGCTTATTAGTGCCTTCAACTTTTCCTGAAAGTCTGCCATATGTATCAAGCATTACATCCGAAGATGTTTTTCTGTCTCTTCTTACGATATAGCTTGAATACACGTTTTTGGGCTTATACTTGTCAAGTTTAACTCTTTCATCTCCTCTTGAGATTGTCTCCATAAAAAGATATACGCCCTGATACGTATAAACACCGTTCTTTTCCATAAGGACTTCACAGAATCTGCTGTCGGGAGCCATGCTGTTGCCATCAATCTCAGATGCAATCCTGTAAGCAAGATAGTTTCTTATCATGCTCTTATCAGCCATACTTCCGTTAAGAACCCACTCAGAGCCCTTACCCATTCCAAGTATATCGGCGTCATTTTCTTCTCCGCCGGCCAAAACGGTCTTTATCTTATACTGTTTTTTATCGTATCCGATTGAAGAATGTCCCTTCATCTTGATACGGATCTGACTGTTAAATGAAACGGGGGTTGAGAGATTATTGTCTCCTGTTCCGCCGTCAATTACCTTGATGTTTCCCGTTACATAGGGATCATCACCCGAAAGGATCTCCTGGCCATCTCTGTATTTCTTATACTGAGGCATTTCTTTATCAACTGAAATTACGACTATCGGAAGGTTTGTATGGAAACCAGCTTTTACTTTATATTCATTGTTAACATAAAGAAGCGGATCTTCAGTTGATGAATCGGGAGTAAGCTCTGCATATGTTCCGGAATTTCTTTCCTTCAAGCTTTCATCCGAACTAAAAATGCTCAAAACTCCCATAACCACAATTACAAGAAGAAAAAGGGCAATAAGAACCTTTCTTTCACTAAAATGAATTTTCTTACGCATTTAGTAGCCCCATTCACTCTTTATAATTACTGGTTAATCTCTTCGTCCTGTCTTACAAGACTAACTGACTTGATTCCTACTTTTGCAGAGAAATTAGGAACAAATGAACCGTTAGCCTTCTCACGCTTCTTAAGGATTGTTTCTGAAATTTCATAGATAAGCTCTGCTGCATTCTTGTCTTTGTTGACATTCTGAAGCTTCATGACAGCTTTACCTGCAAAGAAAGAAGCAATTTCCTTATCGATATCCTCTACCTTGTCTGCATCTGCCTTCATAACGATCATAATTCTCTCGTTGTCTCTTACAACACCAAAAAGTACAAGGAATACGAAAATGATGAATGTTCCGATTCCTGCCATGATATAGTCTGATACACCACAAGTAATACCAATTGCTATTGCCCAGAAAATATAAGCTGTGTCTCTGGGATCCTTGATGGCTGTTCTGAAACGAACGATTGATAACGCACCAACCATACCAAGTGACAAAGCAATGTTATTGCCGATTACATTCATAACAAGTGTTGTTACAAGTGCAAGCATAACAAGGGATACATTGAATTTACGACTGTAAACTGCTCCTGAATGAGATACTCTGTATGAGATGTATATCATAAGACTCAAAATACATGCTGCTACAAAGTTAAGAATTACATTCTGAATTGATAAACTTCCTGCTTTGTCCAATAGTCCTGTGTAAAGATACTCTTTCATTTTTTTACTCTCTCTTTCTCTTTCTCGTTTTTCCTTTTATTTTGCAAATGATCTTGAACGACCATATTTACTGTTTGATACTCTGGGCTTGTCTACAATATCAAGTGTTTGCTTAATATATGAGAATAGGAACCCATTGTATTTAACTTCCATTGTTGTTTCAGACGGATCTGCAACTCTGTATGCATCGATGTCATCTTTAAAGAACTGTGAAGGATCTTCCAGCGCTCTGAGATTCATATCGAACGTTATTCTTATATCGTTGAACTCATTCATAAATGCCATTCTGTCATATTCAACGATACATTTTGGAATATATCCCTTCGTATGCATGAAGGTGTACAATCCGTGCGCCAAATGTTCAGGCCTCTCAAGAAGGAAAGTATAGTCCCCGTCTATCATACTCTCCGCCTCTTCAAGGCTTAAGCTGAGCGATCTTTTTCTCTGGAAATCGCCCTCTTTTGCCTTAAGCTCAAGCTTAATTATATTGGTACTTCCGTCATAGATCCTCATCCTGATCTTCTGTCTTTTATCAAGACCGTCAAGTTTTTCCATATAATCATTATCATGGAATGTATCAAAGTAAAGCGATCTTATTGTATAACCGCCACCATCCCTGTTATGCGGATCGGCGTCCATGATCTTCTCAAGTTTACTCTTATAAATGTATATCTCATCCGTACCAATGATATACTTTAGTTCTTTTCTACTTACATCAAGCATATTCACCTCCCGTAATATATATCATCATAGGTGCGGAACTGAATATCCTCGCTCTTTGAAAATATCTGCATAAGATAGCCAAGAGCCGCAAATACCGCAGCGATGCAAGCATCTACGACCATGTCGTTATATACGTTCATGTACATAACTCCAAACATCACTCCTGCTCCTATAATTGGTGCAATCACGCGGAAAATCCGCTTCGTTCCTGTTTTCTTGCCGTTATTCTTTTCGCGTTTCTTCTTTTCAATCATTGATAACAAGCCCAAGAAAATGCTCATTACAATAAAGACAAAAAGCACAAGCAAGAACATCTTAAGTGTCGGACTTGGAACAAGCGGTTCCAATACGATCATTCCTCCGGCCATAAGTCCGGTCGCAATAAGAATAGAAGCAATCACCTTAAAACAACGGTGTCCCCAAAGACACATACATATCGAAAACAGTATCGATACGATGATTGCCAGGAAGAGGATCGAATCTTTAGTAAAATAAAGATCATAGTCCACTTTTGGTAATTCAAAAATCAGTTTTTCTTTCGTAAACATTAACAAATACCACCGTTTTCACAATTTAAACACATTCTTACCACACAACGTTCACAAGTATACATCATTTTTATCCGTTTTGGTAGACTTTTTTTGAAAAAATTACTTTTTTTTAAATTTCTTATTAAAATTTCTTTCACACCACATCCTTTCTCTCAGTGTATCAGCGGCTCCACAAAAAAATTGCAAAAAAATAAATTACTTTGTTGACACCCATAAGCAATCATGTTATAACTGTATTAACACTACTAATACACGATTGTTTCGGAGGTTTAGATATATGAAAAAAAATATTTTTGCAATTTTGGTTGCAACATCATTAGCTTTCACGCTTATGGCATGTCAGTCTTCGGGAGAAACATCCGAGTCAGGCACAAATATAGAAGATACCGCATCCCCTTCGGATGCCACCCCTTCATTAGATACGGGTTCTTCATTCTCCGGAGTTGATGCTTTGGCATCAACTTCAGATGCCGCATCTACAGGGTCCTCTCTTTCTTCATCAAGTGGCATCACTACTGACGCAAAAACGGGGAATATCGGTATCTCTGCTATCCTATCTACCGGTACTGACATTGCCATAACTTACTAAACAGATGTCTCACTCTAGGGGTGATCAAACGACTCTGTATATATACTTTTACCACCCATCTTGAGATTATCACGATCGGATTACCTCCTTCTGCTGATAGATAATCCCAAGGTGGGATATAACCCAAATAATTTTTACGCACTATGTGCTTTATATAAAGGAAAAAACATGGATATTATGAACAGCAATAACTATTTGAATGAAATTACATCAGACGCAGACTACGTTCCGGAATCCATAAGCATCTATAAACTGGTGATCGTATACGGATCACTTTTTTGTGCCGGGGCTTACAATCTGATCAATGCGATTTCAAGTATCATTTTGTCATTTCCTCAGGATTTCAGGATTAAACCGGGCAATATAGCAATGATTAAATGGGCTGTATTCGATGTTGTTTCAATTCTTCTCTATATCCTGGTTGCTTTTTTATGCGCAGTTGCTTTCAAGGCCGTTATGAAGAATGCCAAAAACCTTGAAACACTTGTTACCTCGCCGTTTGCTATCGGTTTTTTGGGATATACCATAAAATCTGTCATGTACAGAGAGTTTTTCCACACGGTATACAAGATGCACTGGCAAAACTTCTTATTTATCACGGTGACTCTCGGAATCATCGTCGCAAATCTTATTTATTTAAATAAAGACAGCATATACGAAACGCTAAGCAGTCTTATAAATAGAAAAGTTGGGTAAAAAAATAACAGCCCGGATCGTTTTTTTGGTCCGAGCTGTTTCTTTATGTCTATACCTTTTTAACTGCTGTTTAGCCGGATGCTACCATATTTTCCGCATTCTGTATTGCCTGAAGACGAGCTTCAAGAGGCACCGTTCCTTCACCTTCCAAAACGTCTCCCGTTTGGATCGTATTTACCATATCTTCGGTACGCTCAATCTCCCTGCTTTCTGCCTCATCTTCTATGATCTTACGAGAATTCTCGTTAGCACTTTCAAGTCTTGCTTCCCTTGCAGCATCTCTTGCTTCAACCTCTGCATTGTACTCAATCTGGGACACATCTCCCCTTAAGTACATCTGCTGCAACTGAGCATCCGTATAACCGGCATAAGCACTTGAACCGGCCTGTGCGATCTTTTCCTGATTCTTTCTGTCAACGAGTCCGGGATTGGTCTCTTCAATAGACTGCTTTTTAGCACTCTCGGCAGCCTTCTTTGCCATTTTTTCTCTCTCACCTTTATCCGTGAGATCTATCTTGCTTCTCTTCTGCTCATACTTTGGAGCTTCTTTCGCTTCTTCTGCTTCGGTTTTTGCTTCTGCTCTTATATTTTCTTTTGCATCATCTTCAATCTTCTGTTCCCGCTTCTGTGCATCAACAGCAGCATCATCCTTCTTTTTCTCGGGAAGGTCTATATTGGGAACAACCTCTTTTTCCCTCCTGTCATTCGCTGCCTTATTGACATCGTAGAGGGCTTTTGAATTTTCCTTATCATCCGCTCTAAGGTCTGACTTTTCATTCTTTACACGAACTGTATCACCATCACCGGATTTCGCTATAATAGGCCCATATTCCGATGTTCTGACTTCCTCTGCTTTAGACGCCGCTTCCTTTGTCGCATTCTGTCTGCCGTCATCGGTATTCCTATTCTGAGTATCAATGCTCTTTGCATCTGCCGTTTTCTGAGGTTCAATACCACGTGCATTTACGGATGAATTCAGCGAATTAGATATCTGACTATTAATACTTAAATCTGCCATATTACCTCCTTCACTTTGCACCGGTACATCACCGCGAATTTCAGTGCAAAGATTACATACTATTCTGCACCCTCATTGTACTCCGCCCAAACGTAAAAAGAAATATTTATTGACTAGATTTAATAGCCTTTTTATAAAATTATAGAGTGCTGCTGTGTATCCATTTCAGATAACACTGCCTTACGCCTCCTCACGCCATTGGTTACTATAGCCCTTCATACACAGCCAGGCCCCGAAGACATCCGTTTAGATAACCTTCGGCTTCACCGTGCGGCAATAAGGCGGATTTTCGCAGAATTTACGTAGGCTGCTATATTCAAGAGCGATAAAAAGATTTTAGGTTTCATTCTGCTTTCGCTCCAACTGTTTGAGCCCATTTATGGGCGAGTTTTGGAGCGAAGAATGGAAGCTTAAATCTTTTTATGCCTTGAATATCAGCATACGTAACAACAAGAAAATCCGCCTTATAGCTGCATGGTGAAAACAAACGTCTCCAAACGGATGTCTTTGGGGCCGGAGCTCTACTCAAAAGGCTGCCACACCGTTTAGTGTGACAGCCTCTAATTATCTTCATTACTGAACGTTATCTTTTTTATCCATGATCATATCAACGCGTCCTGCATACTTGATCTTGTAGATCCTTCTGAGAGATTCATTGATCCTGTCCTCGGATATCGTTCCATCCGCAACAGCCTTCTTGACGCCCTCATATGCCTTCTTGAAATCTTCCGGAAGATATATCATGTCGGCGCCTGCCTTAATTGCCGCAACTGCCGCTTCATCCGCCGAATAAAACTTTGTTATCGCTGAAGTGTTAAGTGCATCCGTAAGTATGATACCGTCAAATCCAAGGTGATCCCTGAGTTGCCCCGTAACCATCTTCTCCGAAAGACATGCAGGTGTGTCGTCTCCGTCCACATTGGGATAAGAAGCACCCGTAACCATGATTGCATTCACGGAATCATTTTTTACAGCTTCCTCAAATATCTTGTACTCAGAAGATTCAAGATCCGTTACGCTCTTTTCCACTTCAGTCTTTCCATGCGACGTATCGACCTTAGCAGGGAAAGCATTCAGACATGAAGTCATTCCTGCGTCTTTCAGACCCGATGAAAAAGATACCGCTATATCCTTAACCTTATTAAAGTCCTTTTCTTCCTTATCATTACTTGATGAATCCATCACAGGTGAGATATTGAAGTTGAAGCCATACTTATACATGGCACTTCCTATTGCTTTCGCATTATCTCTCGCAGAATCGGAATCGGTAACATCTGTTACGCCTTCAATACCGAGATTTGAAGAAATCGCGCCGTTCTTGCTTCCGTCTTCCGCAACCAAAGTAAACACGGGATACTTACTCATTGAAGAAGTTGTATCCAGCATCTCTGTGATCTGATCTTCATTTTTAATATTTTTTGAAAAATAAGCCATTCCGCCAACAGCATAATTCATAAGAGCTTCCTGTGTTCCGCTCCCTGCCTTGACGGCTGTAGACACTCCCGTAAGCTGTTCGGGAGTAACGATAAAGAGTCCCGCAACCCTATCTTCCAAACTCATCCCCTCGATGATTGTATCAATACTGTCATCAAGCAGATCATCATACGACATCTCCTGCGTCTGCGATGTCTCTCCTCCCGATGCACCCGGACTTTCGATAATAACTTCCTCCGAGCTCATCTCAGCAGCCGCAACAAGATCTCCTCCGTTTGGTTTAACAAACTTAAATACTCTATTTAGGGAATATACCGTTATGAAAATCAGGGCAGATGCAACTACCATTACTCCTGCCAAAATCAAATAAGCTATCCTCTGGTTTCGCCTTCTTCTCCGTCTCCTCTCAAGTCTTCTTTCATCTAAAACTTGCTCATCCATTACACTCATATCCCCATTATTCATTTATTTCTTCCCCATTATTTTAACACATAAATATGCATAATCAAAGGGCAGAAGCTTCATCTTTTTACCTGCTTCTGCCCTATACCGAGTACTCTTCTGAACTAAAATTTTCCATGTCCAATGGACTGTCCTCCAATTTCCCAGCTACTATCTTTCCATTCATTTTTGCATTCAGATGCTGTGGCTCAAGAATTAAATATTGAAAAACCACGAATCATGTACCGGAAGAGCTGAACTTTAATTAAAATCCTAAACAATACCTAATTAGTTAGTTCAAAATATTTTGGTGGTCTGTACCATCCTTTCCCTGAATATTTTAATTAACTATCCCTTTGGACCGTACCTCCTATTCTTTCTCCCTGCTCTTTCGATCTAAAGAACTCTCAGGAGAAGTATTCTTTATATTAATTCCCTTTTCTTTATCTGACTCCATTATATTTATAGGGCATTAATTTGTCAAGACATTTTATATTTTTTCTTTATTTATTTTGATATTTTATTTATAATTGTCAAATATTCTGTGTATATTCTTAATTGTATGTACATTACAATCAATTCTGTATATTCATTTGCCGTCCAAGAAATCCCAGCAATAAAGAGCCGTATAAAAGAAAAAATTGTCACACATTTAAAAAATGCAGACAATTTTCCATAAAATAATTTATGATATCTTATTTTATTTTTTGACAATATGACCAAAATCTCAATCATAAATGCAATCAAATAGATGGAGAAACCAAAAAACCATGCGGCCGTAAAGCTACATGGTTTTCAATCTTTATCTTATTCTTATCTGTATGTATCAATCAAGCGGATACTTATCTGTGAGCTTCTTGATGATAGCGCGAGCCTCATCGTTCTTCTCACCCTTGTTCTTGATGACAACGGCGATGGCTTCAGCAATCTGATCCATATCTTCTGTGTTCATTCCTCTTGTTGTTACAGCAGGAGTTCCGAGACGGATTCCGCTTGTTACAAAAGGTGACTGCTGTTCGTTAGGGATAGTATTTTTGTTAGCTGTGATGTGAGCATCATCAAGCCAAGCCTCTACTTCCTTACCTGTAAGGCCGAAGTTTGTGAGGTCGACAAGCATAAGGTGGTTGTCTGTACCGCCTGATACGATCTTAACGCCTCTCTTCATAAGTCCGTCGCAAAGAGCCTTTGCATTTGCAACAACGTTCTTTGCATACTCTGTAAATTCAGGAGAAAGAGCTTCCTTGAAGCAAACAGCCTTAGCTGCGATAACATGCTCAAGAGGGCCACCCTGGATTCCGGGGAATACGGCCTTGTTGATCTTGAACTTGTCCTGAGCAGACTGATTCCAAAGGATAAGTCCTCCTCTGGGTCCTCTGAGTGTCTTATGAGTTGTTGTTGTAACAACATCCGCATAAGGGAAAGGACTTGGATGAACGCCTGCAGCAACAAGACCTGCGATATGAGCCATATCAACCATAAGGATTGCTCCGCATGCGTCTGCAGCTTCTCTGAACTTCTTGAAATCTATTGTTCTGCAGTATGCAGATGCACCTGCAATAATAAGCTTGGGCTTGTGCTCTACAGCGAGTTTGTACATCTCTTCGTAGTCAAGCACTCCGTTATCATCAACTCCGTAAGGAACAACCTTGAAATATGTTCCTGAAATATTAGCCGGGCTTCCGTGAGTAAGATGTCCGCCCTGGCTGAGATTCATACCCATGATGGTATCACCGGGCTGTAAAAGAGCAAACTGAACCGCAAGATTAGCCTGTGCACCTGAATGAGGCTGAACATTTGCATAATCGCAGTGGAAAAGCTCTTTTGCTCTCTCAATGGCGATCTTCTCAACTTCATCAACTACGTGACATCCGCCGTAATATCTTTTTCCCGGTAATCCCTCTGCATACTTATTTGTAAGCGGGCTTCCCATTGCAGACATAACAGCCTTGCTTGTCCAGTTCTCTGATGCGATAAGCTCGATGTGGTTATTCTGGCGCTCTACTTCCGCCTCAATCAATGAAGCGATCTCAGGATCAATCTTTCTGACTTCATCCAATGAATACATTTCAACTCCTCCGAAATAATAGGTTAAATTCGACAATTTAATGTGTTAAAGCAACATCTTGCATATCGTACCATATATACAAAAAAAATGCTATAATGTTGGGGATTAATTATTTTTTTAACAGAGGACTCGTATGTATTACTGTATAATCAACCCATCGGCAAGATCCGGAAAAGGAAAAGATATCTGGACCGGACTCGAATATAAATTTATTTCTGCAGGAATAGAATACACTCCCGTCTTCACCGAAGGTCCGGGACACGCATCCAAACTGATGTCACAGTTCATCGCAGCCGCAGACAAAGAAGATTTTCCTATAAAAGTGATCGTACTTGGCGGCGACGGAACCCTCAATGAAGCAATAAACGGAATCACCGATTTTGAAAAAGTAATTGTCGGCTACGTTCCTCTTGGTTCAAGCAATGATTTCTCAAGAGATCTGAATTATCCGAAAGAATATGACGACCTTCTTGAGCGCATCATAGACGGAAAAGTTATCAGAACCCTTGATGTTGGAAAGCTCACCTACGGCTCAATGACAAAGCCCATATCCAGACTTTGTAAAACAACGCCCGATAAAGTCAGATATTTCGGCGTAAGCTCAGGTATTGGATTTGATGCTGCCGTATGTGAAGAAGCTCTCTCATCCGGAACAAAGAATTTCCTTAATAAAATAGGTCTCGGAAAGCTGACCTACGGAATGATCGCGATAAAACAGCTTATAAAAGCCGATAAGATACCGTGTGACATCGAATTTGAAAACGGTAAGCAGGTGCATTTGACGCATTTCTTATTTATCGCATCAATGATACACCGCTACGAAGGTGGCGGATTTAACTTCGCTCCCAAAGCAAAGCTTACCGACGGAAAATTTGACCTGTGCATCGTAGGTGACATGAAAAGAGCCATGATGATGCTCGCTCTTCCGTTCTCTTTCTTCGGACTTCACTACTACTTTAAAGGCGTATACAAATACAGAACTTCAAAGATACGCATAAAGACGCTTATTCCAATGTGGGTTCACACAGACGGTGAAGTGTCGGTAAAATCAGACGACATAACATTGGAATGTCTTAAGCAAAAACTTAAGCTGATGACATAATTTATATGTCAAAAGAATCAAAAAACTCCGTTTTTACCGAGTAATCAAGGTAAAACGGAGTATTTTTTTATTCATATCTGAAAGCAAGCTTCTCTTCTTTTCTTTTGCAGAAATTCTCCATTGCCGATGTGCGGTAATAGAAAATATAGAAGATAACAGCCATCAAGATTGCGGTCGCAACATCATAAACCGAATGCTGCTTCACGAACATGGTTGAAAGAATAATAAGTGTTCCTAAAATGTCACTTGAGATCTTTAATCTCTTATTAAATTTCTTACTTTTTCGGACAGCAATCATGGTTCCGATTGAATTATATACATGAATACTCGGCCAAAGGTTTGCCGACGTATCTTTGCTGTATATGATCTGCACAAGCGCGGTAAAAATATTATCCCTTGGCATAACAGCCGGCCTTAAGTGCTGTACATTCGGAAAAAGAGTCGATATTACAAGAAACAATGTCATTCCCGTAGTCAGGAAAAAGAAGTTCTTATAATAATCCTCCACTTCCAACGTCAGTATAAAGAAAACCAGCGTAAGTGATACGTAAAAGAACCATAAATAATACGGAACAATAAACGCTTCTATAAATGGAATCCTGTCATCAAGCGCCGTATGTATAACGGCATAGTGTGAAAATCTGTGTTTCTCTATTATTGAGAACCAGGTAATATACAAAGCACCATACATAAGAAGCGGCATTGCCATTCCGAATACATTCTTTAAATAGCCCTTGTCAGGCTTTTTTCCAACAAGTCTTTCGAATATATCTTTCATAATTTCCTCATAGGTGTATTTGCTACTTCTGTATCTCAAACTACTTTATCACTTTATCGTTATTAATTAAAGTGAAAAATTTTCTGTAATAATTTATATCCGGCCAAAGTTATCTTTCTGCCGCCTTTTCCGGGCAAATAAATATATGTGCCTTCAATACTGTATCTGATCCTTACATATAACCAGTAATTCTTGTCCTTGATGTAGTTTAAGAGATCTTTTCTCTTGGCAAGATTTTCCGTTGTATCTTCCGTAATAAGAAGAACCGAAGAAATCGCCGTGATAATCTCCAGATAATTAAACATATATCTGTATCTCTCAGGCTGCGACTTGATCATTCCTATATTCTCAACGTAATAATCGATCATAAGCTTATTCACTCTGATCTGCTGATCGATACGTGAGAGCATGATCTTCTGATTAACGGACTGATCCTCGCGCCCGATGTAATAATAATAGAAATTTACATCGAGGTAGTACATCGTCTTTACAAAAGGAAGCGGATTGAACACATAGATATTATCAACATAGAATGTGTGCTCGGGAAGCTTTAATCCGCACTGCTTTAAAAGCTTTGTCCTGAATATTACAGAATGCATGAGAAGATAGTGTCCCTTGGGAGTTCTCTTTATGTCTTTCCATGAAAAGAGCTCTTCAACAGGAAACATCGTGTTGTAGCGCATAACCTTATGTCTCTTCTCGCCCACTTTGTTATATACAAAATTGCTGATCAAAAGATCAAGCTGAGTATCTCCGCCCGCAAGATCTGCAAGTGTCGACAATATTTTTCTGTAAGCAATCTCTTTTACCCAGTCATCAGAATCAACCACCTTAAAGAAAAGACCTGTAGCGTGCTCAAGTCCGGCATTTACGGCACTGCCGTGTCCACCGTTGGGTTTATGAATTGCTTTTACTATCGTGGGATACTTTGCCGCATATTCATCGGCTATCTCCGCCGTTCTGTCCTTTGACCCGTCATCAACGACCAAAATCTCTACATCCTCACCGCCAACAAGCAGCGATTCTATGCATTTAGCCATGTACCCTTCTGAATTGTAGCAGGGAATCGCAACTGAAAGTAATTTCATATTGTATTTAACTCCTTAATCTGGTACTTTCATATTTTTCCATCGTTGTAAGGCAGTTTCTAAGATCATTGTACCTGCCGTCAACATCCCCCTCATTAATGACAACGCCTACAGACATCGCCATAATATCAATCATATCGTTAGTTATTATCGGATGAAGCTTGCACAGAATATCATTCTTTTCGGAAGCAAGGTCTGCATCCAAAAATTTGATCACAAGCGGATCAAGGTTAAGATCACGCGCTTCATCATCAATGCTCTTCTCCATAACTTCAGAGCGCTCGTAAGAAGTATCTACTTTAAACTTCGGTGCTGAAGTTACTTTTTTCTCATCACTCATCTTTCCTGCCTCATTTCTCTCGTTCTTTACCGTATCTTCGGCTTTTTTATTTTTCTGAATAACTTCTTCTCCCTGAGTCTCCTCTTCATTCACATCATTTGTGACCTCTTCAAAACGGTATCTCTGTTTAACATCGGGGTACTTATTCCTGTCAACTTCCGACATAAACATTGAAAGCGGTCTGCAATAAACCGAATAATCACCGTAAAGAGCCTGATAGACCACCATTTTTTCCCTTGTTTCGGAATGCGTCGCAACAGTGACTATCTGATACATTTTCCCCTTAAAATGTCTGTATAACTCCTGTGGTTTTGGTACTGATCTTTCCAAAATCTATCCTCCCTTATAAGCGTAAACAAAATTAAGTATAAGCCCAAAACACTTCTTTTTCAAATATCAATTAGGAAGGCGGTTGTCGGCGTGTTTGTCGCGGGTGCAACCTATTATGACCATCTCGACACTGATAATATAATCAAGTTTTCCGGTCTTAACGGCTTCATCATTTGAAGCACACAACTCAAGAGCATCTCTCAGCTCTTCAATCGTATAATTGCCTGCCCATCCCACGTATTTGCCGACAAGAAACGGTGCCAACCCCACGGCAGCCGCTATCTGCGCTTTATCCTTGTGATTTTGGGTCATCTCTTTTATCTGGAGCATAAGATTAAACTGCCTGGTTATAAGAGCAAGTATCTTTGCGGGTGGCTCCTTAAGTGCCAGAAGATCGTAGTAGAGATTTATCGCCACAGTCCTTTTTCTCTCAACGATTGCATCCGTCATGGCAAAGATACGTCCTGTAAGCCAGTTTGCACATACAGTTTCAACATCTTCATCAGTGATCTCATTTCTGTCAATGCAGTAGCAGACAAGCTTCTCTATCTCAGTGCTGATATTTGACATATCCGTTCCTACGCGTCCGAGAAACAATGCAAGGGCACGCGGAGAAATAGTCTTCCCCTCAGCCTTGAGTTTACCCGCGATCCACCTTTTCAAGGTATCTTCGCTCTGTTCATCGCAGCTGATATCAAGTCCAAGCTTAGAGGCAGCTTTAAAAATATCTTTTCTCTTATCTACTTCCTTTTCGACAAAGATAAAACATGTAGTCTCAGAAGGATTCTTCAAGTAATCGGCAAGTTCGGGACAGCCGCTCTTAAAAAAGCCGCTGTTCTCAACAAGGATTACTCTCCTATCCGACAAAAAAGGCATTGTCTCAGCCATATCGATTATCTCAGCCGGATTGCAGGCATCGCCTTCATATCTGGTGAAATTCATCGAAGAAGCGTCAACCCCCATTGCCTTAATGAGTTTGTCCTTATTCTGGAGTCTCAGATAAGCCTCATCCCCGTATAATAAATAGCAAGGCTTAAAATTCCCGCTCGCTACGTCTTCATTTATCTGTCTTTGTTTCACAGGAAAATCCGATGTTTTAACTGCCATATATAATCACACTCCATTCAATATGTTACCACAGATGTATCAAAAACTCACCTTAATATATGGACATTATAATGATGTGATTGTATAACTAACTCTGTATAGATAATATAGGCATCATAATTTGTGCTTAAGTGAGGTTGTCATGAAAAAAGATTTTTTTGTCGTGTCAGGTTTTATCTTCGCAATATATTTTATTTTTCATATCACCGGGATCGGATGTCCGATAAAATATCTGACCGGCGTATCCTGCCTTGGATGCGGTACAACGAGAGCATGGCTTGCTCTTCTTAAAGGTGATGTCGCCGCAGCGTTCAGATTCCATCCACTCTTCTGGATGCCTATCCCTGCTGCGTTTATCGTTATTTTCAAAAAAAATATTCCACATAAAATATATAATGCTTCCATATTTTTTTCTTTTACCTTATACTTACTCGTGTATGTTTTTCGTATGTTGTACTCTGACGGATCGGTAGTAACCTGTATGCCGCGTCATGGTGCTATATACAAAATAATAACTTTACTTTAGGAGGAGAATTTTTATGTTTTGTAAGAATTGTGGGAACGAAATACCTGAGGGATCAAAAGTATGCCCTGCATGCGGAACAACCGTAGAGTCAATGGCATCAGATTTCGCAAATACTTCCGGACAGACTTATAATGCAGCCGGCCAGGAAGTATCAAACACTTATGTAGGGGATTCATTCAACGGAAACAATCAGTCATACATAGGCGCTGTACCTCTTAAGACAGACAGAAGCCTTCTTATTTATATCCTCTTATCCTTAGTAACATGTGGTATCTATTCATTATTCTTTATTCACTCACTTGCAAAAGACGTTAATGTAGCATGTGCCGGAGACGGAAAAGAGACTGCAGGGCTCCTTAAGCTCATTCTTTTATCTATCGTAACATGCGGAATTTACGGTGTTTACTGGTACTACTCATTGGGTGACAGACTCCACGAGAATGGCCCCAGATACGGTGTCAACATCACAGAGACCGGTACAACAATACTTCTTTGGATTCTTATCGGTTTGCTTTTCGCTTGTGCAGGTTCATTTGTTGCTATGTACTTCATTATCAAGAATACAAATGCCATTTGCGAAAGTTACAATCGTATGAACGGAATTGCATAATTACTGCATATTTCATAAATATATAAACATAACGATTAAGCTACAGCCTCTATCTAATGAGGTTGTAGCTTTTTATATTATAGAAAGTGCTTTTTTATTGAAATTCCTTCCCTTGATTTAAAAAGCACTCCGCTTCCATCCTGTCATTTCCAATCCTGAAGATAACCGCTCCGGATTCGTCGGTCCTGTATATCTTCGAGCCAATATTTTCAAGTCGTTCAAGCACTTCCTCGTGAGGATGTCCGTATCTGTTATTCTCTCCGCAGCTAATAAGCGCTATCTTAGGTTCGATAAGACTTAAGAATTCTTCATCAGTTGTATACTTTGATCCGTGATGTGCTACCTTAAGTAGCGTAATATCTTTGAAAATCCTAGGATTTTTTCTTATCAGATCTTTGATATTCTCCTGCCCCTCTTCTTCCACATCTCCCGTTAAAAGAGCTTTGAACTCTCCGTGGCTCATAAGAAGAACCGTAGAATATGCATTTGCGCCCTCCGTAGTCATTCCCTTGTCGGGATTTATGCATAAAAACTTTGTTTTTCCAACAGTAATCTCCTCTCCCGTCGAAATATAAGAAACAGGAATGCCAAGTTCCCCGGCTCTCTTCTCAAGTTCTCTGTAGTTATCACCTCTTGATTTTTCCGAGACATCGGGAAGTATCAGCCTTTTTATCCTTATCCCGCCTTTTTCCATATCATCCATCATTTCCAAAAGTCCCGAAATATGGTCATTGTCTTCATGTGTAACAACCGCCGCATCAAGGCTTCCGATCGCTCTGTACTTAAGATAAGGGATTATCGAATACCTTCCGACTTTCTTTTCCGAAGTACTTCCTCCGTCTATGAGAATCCGCTCTCTTCCGTCTTCGATCACGATGCCGTCGCCCTGCCCGACATACAGAGCCGAGATTGTCAGCGAAGGCTTGGGATTATATACAAGAATAACTGTTGCTATCGGGATAAGCGCCATCCTTATGTACTTCTCAATATTCATAATTTGCCGTCTTTTACCAAATAAATATTTAGGGAAAAAGAGACCGATACAGACGATCAGACAATAACATGCGATCTTAAGAGTCCCCGCATGTCCGATATAGAGCGTGTTTCCGGGCAGTAACGTCTGAACACCGCACACATTTTTATAAAAAAGAAGAATTATATGCGCAATAATCCCCGGAACAACGCCTGTTATCCCTACCATAAAAAGACACAGGATTCCTCCGCCCATCAATATACTGAGTAAGGGAATTATAATCATATTTGATATCAAAGAAAACAGCGGATATGTGTAATAATATGCCATATATATCGGTAAAGTGGATATCATTATCGCTATCCCGGATATAAATCCCGAGCGAAGGAACTGCTTTCCTTTATAAAGAATATTATCTTCATCACCGGAAAACATGAGCTTTCCGTTTTTCTTTTTCTCAAACATATCTTCAAGAGCGGGGCGAACCACAGTCACACCTATTACCGCGCAAAAAGAAAATAAAAATCCGCTGTTATATAAATAAAGCGGACAGTCCAGAATAAGAAGGATCTCAGCCATCGCAAGTCCCGATAAAATATCATATGTTCTTCCCACAAGCGGCGCAATAAGCCGCATCGTAAACATACATATCGCTCTGAACGAAGATGAACCGATACCGCACATTTCCCCGTACAGATACATCACGATTATCGGAATCACTGTATAGAATAAAGGCTTAAGCTTGCACTTCCTTAGCACTTTGTAAAGCCCCATTCCGATTATGGAAATGTGAAGGCCACTGACAGCAAGAATATGCATTATTCCGCTGTTTTTATACATATCCTTTATATCATCATCCATATAGGCTTTATCACCAAGTATCATGGCTTTTAACACAGCGCAATCGCTCTCTGTGAGCACCTTATTACTATCAAGATTCTTTTCGAAAAACATCTTGAGATCGTATAATTTTTCGCGCAGAACATCTTTTTTTCCATCCGTTTCCGTAACCTGCGCATCAAATAATCTGAAAGCAATCTTCATGGTCGCATAGTACAAGCGACTGTCAAATCCTCCGGGATTTCTTACTTTTTTAAAAGAAGTAAATTCCCCTCTTATCTTTACGTGCTCGCCAACAGAAGGAATATAGTCATCTCCCTCTTTTAAACTGCACATTACATATTTCATTTTTCCGATTGAGATATTCTGTGGAACCACATAAATAACGTTAAGACTATCACCGGATGGATCCGGGCGGGCTTCTTTCCGTGCAACAACACCGGTAATAAAGCCCGTTTTCCCATCTATACCATCAGGTAATTGATATAAATAATCTGTAAAAGAAATTCTAAGATAAATAAAGACAATCGCCGTAATGACCAGTGCAACCGGACATAACGGTCTTTTCACTTATGTAAAACTCCTTATCTTGAAATAATATCCTCATTTCTTTCGTATGCACCCGAAATATTATAATCCATATAGGTGAACGAAGAATCTCCGTCAACCGAAATAACAACCCTGTCAACACCGGGAAGCTCGGTTGCCGTATTTACTATAGAATAAAGCGCAGCCTGAACGGTAACATTATTTGACTGAGTAAGGAAGGATGAATCAAAATCAATAAAGCAAACTTTGTCCTTGATATTTACACTGTTGATCTTGGTCTCCTTATTGATCGTAGGAAAAGCATCATTTGTGTTGGGACCGTTTATCAACTGTTCAAGTCTTAATTTTTCCTCGGAAATATTGCTGTTATATACAACATATCTGTATACACGTTTAAGCTTATCTCCTGTTTTATTGGCAAAGTACAGCGTGATCTCCTCTTTCTTGTTTTTGTTTATCTCGCTGTCGACATTGTAAATGAAATCCTCACCCTTCATCGGGCCAATGGCATTTCCCGCATGATCTTTGAGAGGTGCCGGCTCGTAAGGATCGTCTGTCGCAGAATCGGCATCACCTTCAAAATTCATATGAACAGCTTCTTTTTTTCCGACATAAAAATATACGTTATCTATACCGTCAATCTGCGTAAATGTACTGACAATCGCCGCTCTCGTAAGGACCTCTTTGGTTATTCCAAGCTTACCGTACTGAGCACCAAACTCAAGTTTAAGAACTCTGTGTTCGTAAGTATATCTGTTAAGCCAGGCATCTCCGACTACATCGCCATTCTTTTCACTCGGCTTTTCTCCGGATTCATCGCCCGATATGGGAGCCTCATACAAACTCTTTCCGGGACTCTCCTCAAGCTTCTGAACAAGTTCAGTGATCGCGCCGTACATATCCTTCGCAGGATCCGTCTTAAGCTCGTATTCTACAGGCACAATACTTGACTCATCCGCTTTCACGTAGAACACATTTATCTTGTTGTCTGCTTCGATCTCTTTTTCCCCGCATGAAACCAGAAACGCAGATGTAAGTATGGTTGCTGCGCAAAACAATATTCTATTTTTCATAAAGCAGCTGGTTCTCATAACATATCTCTCTTACTTCTGATTTGTATAAATAAGCGGTATCTTAACGGTAAATGTTGTTCCCTTATCCACTTCACTGTCTACATCGATAGTTCCTCTGTGCATAAGGATCGCATTTCGAACGATAGCAAGTCCAAGTCCCGTACCACCGATCTGTCTGGATCTTGACTTCTCAACACGGTAGAATCTCTCATAAATATGATCGAGTGATTCCTTCGGAATACCCATACCGGTATCCATAACTTTTACAACAAAGAATTGCTGGTCGGCATCAACTTCAACCTTGACTTGTCCTTTATCCTTATTGTATTTTATCGCATTTTCAACTAGATTCATAACAACAAGTGATATTTTTACTTCATCTATTTCTGCCGTTACCGCTCTCTTACTCTCAAGTGTAAGTTCTATGTTATGTTTAACCGCAATGGGTCTGAGTCTCTTGCAGACTATCTCAACAAGTTCAACGACATCCACACTTGTGATATTAAGATCTGCAGCCGTCTTATCCATCTTAACAAGGGACAGAAGATCGTTTATGATCTTATCCTCTCTGTCAATCTCACTTACAATATCCACCATGAAGTCCTTATATACCTCATTGGGAACATTCTCCTGAGCCAAAAGAGAATCCGCCAAAACCTTCATCGAAGTGATAGGCGTCTTAAGCTCGTGCGATACGTTTGAAACAAATTCCTGACGCGAATCATCAAGAACTTTCATTCGTTTAAGCAGCGCATTGAAAGCTTTTATGATCTGCTCTGTTTCAAGGAAATTGGGTCCTATGATAGGTTCATCCGTATAACCTGCCTTAACATCGTTAATGGCAGCCGTAATCCTGTCAAACGGTTGCAACAATGTTGCCGAAACAACAGCGGCATATACAAAGATTACGAGAACGATAATAACCTCAATAGTCATCGCTCTTCTGCTGAGAATCTCAAGTGTAGCCTCAATGGAGTCTGTCGATACACTTGTAAGGATAACTCCTCTTACAACCTCTGTAGGCTCATTCTTATCCGAAATGTCACCTTCCTGAATAATGGGCGCCTGAATAATAGGGGTAACCAACTCGATATAACCGTCATCATGGTTATACTTTGAAACTGCCCCTTTTGAGCCCTTCTTGAGACAATTTACAACTTCTTCGGAAATAATTGTCTTTCCCTCATTGATATTGTAAGTGTCCTTTATAACTTTGAGCTCATTATTAATAACCATCACACGTCCGTCGTAAATGGTAGTCAGCATATCCAACTCCGCATTTACGACTTCCGATGATGTATTTGTAAAATACTCATTCGTAATAAGGTGATTAGCCAAAATTCTCAGCTGTGTCTGAACGCCTTTTGAATTTACATTGACAGCACGATCTTCATAACTTTGAAGGATCAAAATATGCATTATAATACATGAAAATAATCCTGTAAGAAATACAATTATGAAAAATCGCGCTCTTAGACTCTTTAATAGGTTACTGATCTTTAATTGTTTAAAAAAACTTAAAATCACACCAAAATAACGTTTCATATTTTTAGCCGTGGATTATGCCTGGAAATAATATCCACTTCCCCACTTTGTTCTGATGTACTGTGGCTCGCTCGGATTAGCCTCAAGCTTTTCACGAAGTCTTCTGATATGTACGTCTACAGTTCTTGCATCGCCCTTGAAATCCCAATCCTTATTCCAAACAACATCCATAAGCATGTCTCTTGTAAAAGGCTTTCCGGCATGTACCGCAAGATATTCCAAAAGCTCATACTCACGAACTGTTACATCAATTTCTTTATCATTAATAAATACTCTTCTGTACTCCTGATAAATCTTAAGATCGCCAAACTGAAGGCACTTATCATCAAGAGTAGCCTTTGCAGATCTTCTGATTATTGCCTTGATCCTGGCCTTAACTTCCAAAATATTGAATGGCTTTGTGATATAATCGTCCGCGCCGTTTTCGAGACCAAGAATCTTGTCCATGTCATCGCCCTTAGCTGTAAGCATGATGATCGGAACATTTGAAAATTCCCTGATCTGCTGGCAAGCATCAAGACCTGACATCACAGGTAACATAAGATCAAGAAGAATGATGTCGTATTTATGGTGTTTAGCCATATCAACGGCTTCTTCACCGTCGTAAGCACAGTCAACCACGAAATCATCCTGCTCCAAGCTGAACTTAATTCCTTTTACAATTGTCTTTTCGTCATCAACAACCAAAACTTTTTTACTCATAATCCACCCATTCCTATAATTTTGTTATACAGTGATGTATTCTTTTATCTTGGAAAAAAGCTTGTCTTTAATACCGGATATTTTCATTATATCTTCTATGGAATTGAACTTTCCATTCTGTTGACGGTACTTAACAATTCTCGCCGCTATGCTGTCGCCTATTCCCGGGAGAGTCTTAAGTTCCTCTTCGGTAGCTGAATTAATATTAATCAATTCATAGTTAACCGATTTTACATCAACATCAAGTCCGGTTTTGTCAAAAGAATCAAATTCTTCCGACAAGACATTGCCCTTCCCCTTAATCTCTTCCGTCTCAGTGAGAGTTGGAATTCGTAATTTAGCACCGTCGGAAATCTCCGCAGCAAGATTGACATAAGTTGTATCAGCCTCGTCACTGAATCCTCCGGCAGCAATAACAGCGTCATTTACCCTACTTCCAAAAGAAAGTTCATATACTCCGGGTTCGGATACTGCACCACATACATATACAATAAGCACTTGGGAACTACATTCTTCCGAACTCCCGACGATAGCCTCACCGGAATCGTCCTCCGAATATGCTTCTGCTCCTTCATCACTTATCATCTTGTTCATAACAGGCTCTGTTTCAGCCTTTGTCGAAGCGCATCCAGCCAGTAAACATACCGAACTGAACAACACTAAAAAGATTTTTCGCATGTATCCTCCATTACAGAGGTCCCCGCCATGCATTTTTTATTTTAGTATATATTAAGTAATTTATCAAGCTAATTTAACATACGTTAATCGCCTTCTTCGTCTTCTTCCGAAAGTCCTGCGGTAATAGGCGTATCCATCGGATCCTGTATCGGCTGATCGTGATACTCTTTCCCCACTACCTGAGTTTTTATACTCTCTGACAATTCTTTAAGTATGGCGTTACAATCCGCATCCTCATCATCCCAGATCTTCGCAAAAGCAATCTCAAGTTCCATCCAGAAATTACTTGTCTGAATAGTCTTGGGCATGGAAACGGAATCGGCATAGATATCTACAAACTTATTAAGTCCTTCCTGGCCGTAATCGATTCCGTAATGCGCGGCAAGTTTATGTGACATTTTGTAAATATCATTTTTTTCATCCATACAGATCATTCTTGCAAATTTTTCAGCAAGATCCGGATGTTCCGAAAGTCCGTTGACAACAAGACAGTTTGTAACCGACATGGTCCTTGTCTTCAAGCCGTTCGGAAGTTCCGGTACTGCGGGCGCTACGGCATACTCATAGTATTCACCGCCGTCTGCAGTTATCGTAAGAGGGTCTTTAACCTTTATCTCATCATACTTCTTGAAAATATCGGTCGTCGCAATTGTGAACAGGATTTCTCCCTTAAGGAACCTTGTCGCCATGTCGTCGTAAGTGGTCTCTTTTGCATCAATAGCGAAGAACTGCTTGAGCTGCTTGTAGATTTTCATACAACTGATCGTATTACCGTTATATATAGCTATATCCTGATCTATATTATCAACGTTAATATTATCTCCCGCGTCACCGCCAAGATTCATGTAAGCTCCGACGAAGAAATAGTTATAAAAAATGTCGTTGACATCCCACTCAAAGATGGACTTAACCTTTTCCGGAGCATCGTACTTTCGTGAAAAGTTGATGATATCCTGAATCGATTTGAAATCTGAAGAGAGGATATCATTAATCTCTTCATTAACCTCTTCTGTAGAGAAATCTTCTTCGGGAATCTCGACATCTTCCGCGTCCTCGCCCTCTGAATCTTCTCCTTCTTCTCCCTCGCCGCTGTTTTCCTCTCCGGCTTCATCCTGAGATTCATCGTCCTGAGACTCTTCACTTGATGCTTCGCTTGACTCTTCGGTTGCTTTTTCCGAATCCTCGGTTTTTTCGGCCGAATCACCTTCGGAAGCACTCTCCTCGCCTTCTTCGAGCGCAGTCTCCTGCTGTACAGCCTCTTCTTCCTGCTTCTTTCTCTTTTCCATCTGCTCTTTTGCATAGCTTTCAAGATATGTCTTGTTATATACGAGAGCACTGGTCTCAAAGTAGAAAGGATAAGCTATATATTTACCTTTGTATGTTACGGAATCGAGTGCCGCTTTAGGAAAAAGAACCTTGTTAAAAAATCCGTCCGAATTATCGGCTTCAAGCGCAAGGCCGGCACAATAAACTTTCTCGAGAGTATCGTTTGTTGTAACAAAAATATCAGGAAGGTTCTTGTTCTCCATAGATGCCTTATTTACCGCTTCGAGATATTCCATTCCCGAAACAAGCTTAGGCTCAACACGCGCCTCCCTGTTTTTCTCGGAAAACTTGATTGCCATACTCTGAAGATACGGAGTGATGGCATCATCCGTGTACCAAACTCTCAGAGTTGTCTTATTTGAAAAGAAAGAAAAATCTTCAAATATGCTTTCATCTGAGCGGGAGTTTGCAAAAACGCCCGCCAGCATGCATAGTATTAGAAATATAGAAAAAATTTTGGTTTCAAATTTCATATCTTCCCCAAACATGAGTCCAAAATGTCGATCATTTCGTCAACATTTTCTTTGGTTATGACAAGAGAGGGAACAAATCTGATGATCTCGGATCCGGCATTTATCAAAATAAGTCCTTTTTCAAGAGCCCTGTTAATAACATCCGCAACAGGTCTGTTAAATACAAGTCCCTGCATAAATCCTGCGCCTCTTCTGTCGACTATGAAGTCGTAGCGATCCTTAAGCTCATCAAGTCTCTTTTCGAGATAAGGTGCCACTTTATTCACATTTTCTATTATATTGTCATTGTTAAATAAATCAAGAACTTTATTAACAGCCGCGCAAGCAAGCGGGTTACCGCCGTAAGTTGTACCATGATCTCCTGCAACAAGAGAATTTGCTCCGACTTTCTCGGTCATAAGAAATGCTCCGACCGGAACTCCGCATCCCAAAGCCTTTGCAGTTGTCATAATATCAGGCTTTACGCCAAATTTCTGCCAAGCAAACATTGAGCCCGTTCTTCCCATTCCGCACTGGATCTCATCAAGAATAAGAAGGATATCTTTTTCATCGCAAAGTGCCCTTACTTTGGTAAGGAACTCTTCGGTTGCGGGATAGATACCGCCTTCTCCCTGAACAGTCTCCATGATGATCGCACAAGTCTTGTCGGTCACACATGAAAGAACGCTTTCAAAATCATTAAAATCCGCAAACTTAATATTTCCGATCATCGGCTCAAAAGCCTCACGATAATGCGGATTACCCGTAACAGAGAGCGCTCCGAATGTTCTTCCGTGGAATGAGTGATTCATTGCAATGATTTCATGATCTGTCTTGCCATCCTTAAGAAATGCATATTTTCTCGCAGCCTTAAGTGCTCCTTCAACAGCTTCAGCTCCGCTGTTTGTAAAAAATACCCTGTCCATGCCGGAAGCTTTTTTTATCTTCTTGGCAGCCTCTATCGCAGGCACATTGTAGTAATAATTTGATGTGTGAAGAATCTTGTCAATCTGCTCTTTAAGCGCATCATTATAGTCCTTGTAATTGTAACCGAGAGCAAAAACTGCAATTCCCGAAACAAAATCAAGATACTTATTGCCGTCGATATCATAAAGGTATACGCCCTCTCCTCTGTCGAGAACGATCTGATAACGGTTATATGTGTGAAGTAACGCTTGCTCAGCTTCTTCAATATAATTCTTCATTTTTTCACTCATCTTTATTTCTCCCTGTCAGCGTAATTTTTTACGATCAGTTATTTTGTGCAAGTGCGTCGTCATCTGCCATAAACATTGTTCCGACACCTTTCTTGGTAAAGATCTCAAGAAGTATGCAATGAGGAATCCTTCCGTCAAGAATATGCACGTTATTAACGCCTTTTCTGATAGCATCCGTACAATTGTTGAGCTTCGGAAGCATTCCGCCGCCGATATTGCCCGAAGCAATGAGAGCGTCGGCTTCTGAGCATGTAAGTCTCGAAATGAACGAAGAAGGATCGTTGATATCCTTGTAAACCCCTTCGATATCGGTAAGGAATGCAAGCTTGTTTGCGCCTACAGCTTTTGCGACAGCGCAAGCCGCATCATCCGCATTTATGTTATATGTATCAAAATTATCATCAAGTCCGATAGGTGCGATGATAGGAAGATAATCATTATCAAGAAGGTCGAAAAGAATCTTTGGATCGACGCGGTCAACCTCTCCGACATATCCGATATCTTTTCCATCCGAAAGCTTCTTTTTTACATGAAGAAGTCCCGAATCCTTACCGCTTATACCGATGGCCTTAACGCCAAGTTCCTGAACCATTGTAACAAGCTGCTTGTTAACTCTTCCGAGAACCATCTCAGCAATTTCCATTGTCTCAGCATCGGTAACTCTGAGTCCGTTTATAAACTGAGCTTCTTTTCCGACTTTTGAAACCCATGAACTTATGGCTTTTCCGCCGCCGTGAACGATGATTGGCTTAAATCCCACAAGTTTAAGAAGCGTAACATCTGTTATTACATTCTTCTGAAGTTCTTCGTTGCTCATGGCACTTCCGCCATATTTAACAACTATGATCTTCCTGTTGAATTTCTGAATATACGGAAGCGCCTCAACGAGAACTTCCGCTTTTTTTAACACATCCTGCATATCCTTATCCATTTTCTCAGCTCCTGTAATCTGCATTTATCTTAACGTAATCATATGTGAGGTCACATCCCCACGCGGTTGCCTCTGCATCTCCCTCGTGCATATCGACAAATACCGTGACCGTTTCCTCTTTCATTATCTCAAGTGCTTTATCTTCATCAAAATCAAGCGGAGTTCCCTTATGGAATACTTCTATGCGTCCCGCTTTGCTCTCAAAGAAAAGCTCCACGTCGTTCTGATCAAACTGTGCTCCCGAATATCCCATTGCACACAAGAATCTTCCAAAGTTTGCGTCACATCCGAAAATAGCTGCCTTTGAAAGGTTCGATCCTACAATCGCTCTTGAAAGAGTTTTCGCATCTTTCTTAGTCTTTGCATTTACAACTTTGGCTTCAAACAGCTTGCTTGCGCCCTCTCCGTCAGCCGCCATCTTTTTTGCAAGAAACTCGCAGACATAGAAAAGCGCATTTTTGAAGGTCTCGTAATCGTCATTCTTATCTTTTACAATATCATTTCCGGCTTTGCCGTTTGCCATGCAAAGAAGAGTATCATTTGTCGATGTGTCTCCGTCAACCGTTATCATATTGAATGTATCGGAAACAACCTCGCTGACAGCCTCCTGCAAAAGACTCTTTTCAATTGAAATGTCGGTTGTAAGGAATGCAAGCATTGTGCACATATTGGGATGGATCATTCCCGATCCCTTACTCATACCGCCAAGCGTTACCTTTTTTCCCGCTATGTCAAAAGAAACAGCTACTTCCTTATTCACAGTATCGGTTGTCATTATCGCCTTAGAAGCGTCGGTTCCTGCTTCAATACTTCCATCAAGAGTCTTGCTCATCTTCTCGACTCCGGCAACAAGCTTATCTACGGGAAGCTGCATACCGATAACTCCGGTTGATGCTACGGCAACAGATGCATAATCTACGCCAAGGCTCTTTTCTACAGCTTTTGCAGTAGCTTCACAGGCATCAAAGCCCTCTTTTCCGGTGCAGGCATTTGCAATTCCCGAATTGATGACAACGGCCTGCATAGGCTTTCCCGAATCAACTATCTGCTTATCCCACTGAACACATGCGGCCTTTACAACATTGCTTGTAAAAGTTCCCGCACAAACGCAGGGAACTTCCGAATATACAAAAGCCATGTCCGTTCTGTCTTTGTATTTGATGTTTGCTTCGCAGCTTGCGGCCTTGAATCCCTCTGCAGCCGTAACTCCGCCTTTAATAACTTCCATATCCGTTCTCCATTATCATTTATTAAAGATTGTAAGATTTTCTTCGTTCAAGGTATGATCGTAATAATTCATATCATCCCGAAGTGTCCAACCCATTTTTTTCCAGAACTTGTTTCCGACCTCATTTGTCACAAAAGCATTTAAGCAAACCTTATTTATCTTTTCTTTCTTAAGTGCCTCGTAGCAAAAAAGAACCATCTTCTTGCCGATTCCGTGCATTCTGTACTCTTCGCTTACGCAAACATGATACAGACAGGCTCTTCTGCCATCATGCCCGCAGAGGATCGCTCCGACGATCTTACCGTCTTCCACGTCAACTGCGCTGAGCCCTGGATTTCTTTTTATAAATCTCTCTATGCCCTCTCTGGAATCATCGACCGACCTTATTCCAAAGCCGTGAATCGACATCCACAGAGCATAAACATCATCATAATCATCCATTGTCATTGCACGAACCATCTGTATCACCTGCTATCTTTCTTTTTATCTGTTAAGGGAAACTTGGTGCAAACTCAAGTCCCGTGGACTCTTTGAGGCCAAAGAGAATATTCATGTTCTGAACAGCCTGTCCCGCAGCTCCCTTTACCATATTATCAAGCGCACCCATCATGATCACTCTTCCCGTGCGCTCATCAATCTTAAATCCGATATCGACGAAATTTGCGTTTTCGACCCATCTTGTCTCAGGACAAACGCCGTCTCCGAGAAGTCTTATAAAGAACTCATCCTTATAATACTTTTCATATGCTGCCCTGATATCTTCAGCTGTCGGAAGCTTACCGCTCTTTTCCTTAAGAGAAGCATATTCCGTAGCAAGGATTCCTCTGTTCATCGGAACAAGGTGAGGTGTGAAATTTATCACTATATCTTTTCCCGCTGCGTAGCTAAGCTGTTCCTCGATCTCGGGTGTATGTCTGTGACTTGTGACACCGTAAGGCTTGCAGCTCTCATTTACTTCGCAGTAGAGATTTGCAACCTTTGCGCCTCTTCCTGCGCCCGAAACACCGCTGAGTGCATCAACGATAAGAGTTTCCGGATCGATAAGTCCCTCTTTTACAAGCGGATATGCCGTAAGTATGGAGCATGTCGTATAGCAACCGGGATTTGCGATAAGTCTCGCATCCTTTATCTTGTCCCTGTTTATCTCACAGAGGCCGTAAACCGCTTCTTCAATAAACTGAGGCGCTTTATGCTCTATTTTATACCATTTTTCGTAAACCGAAACATCTTTTAATCTGAAATCTGCGGAAAGATCGATGATCTTAACCTTATTTAATATGTCTTCATTGACAAGTGAAGCGCAAAGTCCCTGGGGAGTCGCTGTAAAGATAACATCAACTTCATCCGCAAGAGCTTCCATATTATCATCCATGCATTTTGCATCTACCAATTTAAAGAAATTACCGTATACGCTGCTGAACTTCTCATCAACGTAGCTTCTTGAGCCGTACCAGACAACTTCCGCCTCGGGATGTCCCTGTATCAGTCTTACAATTTCCGCTCCTGCATATCCGGTAGCACCGATTATTCCGACTTTAATCATTTTTATTCAACCTCTCAGTTTTTTTACAATGTATAAACTCACATTAAAATTATTAGGCACATAAACTTTTTTCAGTATACGACCCCATTTTGAATTATGCAATACATTTTTAATATTTATGCATAATTTGTTGAATTTTTTAATATTTATTCATTTTGGTGTTGCATTTTGTATTTTCCGAGAGTATATTATGGTAAGTGGAATTGAGAAATTCAACAGTAAGCGTCAAAACATTCACCGTTTACTAAAATAAAGTTACCATCTTACGTGGAAGAAAGGGAATAACATGGCAAAAGAAAAGGTTATTTTGGCTTATTCAGGCGGACTTGATACAACAGCTATCATTCCGTGGCTTAAAGAGAATTTTGATTACGAAGTAGTATGCGTATGCATCGACTGCGGTCAGGAAGAGGAACTTGACGGACTTGAAGAAAGAGCTGTAAGCTGCGGTGCAAGCAAGCTCTACATTCTTGATGTTGTTGATGAATTCTGTGATGAATACGTAGTTCCTTGTGTACAGGCTCACGCAGTATATGAGAACAAGTACCTTCTCGGAACATCTATGGCTCGTCCTCTTATTGCAAAGAAGCTCGTTGAAGTTGCAAGAAAAGAAGGTGCTGTTGCTATCTGCCACGGCGCTACAGGAAAAGGAAACGACCAGATCCGTTTCGAACTCGGTATCAAGGCTCTTGCTCCCGATATCAAGATCATTGCAGCATGGAGAAACGACAAGTGGACACTTGATTCACGTGAATCTGAGATTGAATACTGCAGACAGCACGGAATAAACCTTCCTTTCTCAGCTGATTCAAGCTATAGCCGTGACAGAAACCTTTGGCATATATCACACGAGGGCCTTGAGCTCGAAGATCCGGCACTTGAGCCCAACTACAAGCATCTTCTTGTACTCGGCAAAACTCCCGAAGATGCTCCCGACGTTCCTACAACAGTTACAATGACTTTCGAAGCCGGCGTTCCCAAGTCAGTTAACGGCAAGGAAATGAAAGTTTCAGACATTATCCGTACTCTTAATAAGCTCGGCGGCGAGAACGGTATCGGAATCGTTGACATCGTTGAGAACCGTGTAGTAGGCATGAAGTCACGTGGTGTATACGAGACACCCGGCGGAACTATCCTCTACGAAGCACATCAGCAGCTTGAAGAGTTGATTTTAGACCGTGATACCTATACAATGAAGAAAGATATGGGCAACAAGTTTGCCGATATAGTATATGAAGGGAAATGGTTTACTCCTCTTCGTGAAGCCGAGCAGGCATTTATCGAATCAACTCAGAAGTATGTAACAGGTGAAGTTACTTTCAAGCTCTACAAGGGCAACATCATCAAAGCAGGTACAAAGTCACCTTACTCTCTCTACAACGAGAGCATTGCATCATTCAAGACAGGTGATCTTTACGACCACCACGATGCTGAGGGATTCATCAACCTCTTCGGCCTCTCTTCAAAGGTTCGCGCTATGAAGATGCAGGAAGTAGCCAACAATAAATAATCGATGGATTCACTTTCTTTATTGTTAATTTATTTTGCAGCAGTAAATATTATAGGGTTTGCCTTAATGGGAAATGATAAGCGAAGGGCGCGTAAAAACGCCTTTCGCATCCCTGAGGCAACCCTTTTTGCATTCTCCTTGATCGGCGGAAGTATCGGAATGTTCATCGGCATGTACACATTCAGGCACAAAACAAAGCACCTGAAATTCAAGATCGGCATCCCGGTGATAATCTTTGTACAGGTTCTTTTTATTATTCTTTTACGTTTATCTCCGTTACATTTTAGTTTTATATGATAATATGTTTGTAGAATTGCGGAAATTTGAGGCAATTCGTATATCATATTATTCATTTTTGTTATATACGAAAGGTTTTGCGATTATGTATTTTGCAATATGTGACGACAATATCGCCGACAGAAAGCAGTCGGAAAGGCTGCTCAAAAGACAGGCCGAAAGGGTCATCAAAGAATCCGGCGAGCAGATCTATATAGATTCATTCGGAAACAAAGAAGCATTCATGATAAGACCTCAGATGTATCAAGCTCTTTTCATAGATATGACTCTGGAAGAGACAAACGGTTTTGTAATTGCCAAAACTCTCCTTGATATCGGTATAACCAAGCCAATCATCTTATGCTGCTCTTCTATAGATTATCGTAAGCTCGCTGATGATGAAGGTCTCAAAGCAAATAATCTCTATTTCATTGACAAGCCGATCAAAGTTGAAGAGCTGACAGAATTTGTCGACCGCATCGTGGCAGAAAGAATCGCTCCTCCTTCCACAGTTGAGCTTCGCTATCACGGAGATACAATTTATGCATCGGGCGATGATATCGTTTGTGCAAAAAAGAAAGGAGAAAACCTCCTCGTCTATCTCGCTGACGGTCGTATTCTTACATTCGTAACTTCAGTCTTTAACTTCTACGACCAGTGCTCAATATTCCCACAGATATGCCCCGTCTCCAACGACGGACTCATAAATATCAATCATGTAAAAAAGAGTTCTTCTCTACGCATAACTATGGATAACGGAATATCTTTCTTCGTCGCTTTCTACTATTCCAAGATAGTCAGACAAGCCATTGAAGATTCAAAGAAACAATAATGCGGACTCAAACTCATAGCAGCCTAAACAGCCTCATATTCAAAGTGCGCTTTACTGAGAATTTCATACGTGGTATGATACAGTATGTAGTATCAAAAACTACGTTAAAAACGCTTTTGGAGGATTTATGAGTTATAAGATAGTTGTAGACAGCGGTTGCGATCTTCCTGTCGAATATAGGACTGATTCTCGCTTTGAGTTCATTCCTCTCATCATGCAGGTTGACGACCACGTGATCGTTGATGATGATACATTTAACCAGAAAGAGTACCTTGAACTTGTGGCTGCTTCTGAGGATTGCCCCAAAACAGCCTGCCCGTCACCGGACCTTTATATGAATTCATACCGCACAGATGCCGATGATGTATATGTTGTCACACTTACATCCAAGCTCAGCGGAAGTTATAACAGTGCTCTTCTCGGAAAAAATCTGTATCACGAAGAAGTTGGTGAAAAGAATATCCATATTTTCGATTCACTGTCCGCAAGTTGCGGCGAAGGAAATATCGCTCTTAAGATAATAGAGCTTGCAGATGCCGGACTTCCTTTTGATGAAGTCGTAAAAAAAGTTGAAGCTTATCGCGACGAAATGCTTACATATTTTGTTCTCGATTCGCTCGAGACTCTCAGAAAAAACGGCAGACTTACAGGCATGAAAGCTCTTGTAGCTTCAACACTCAACATCAAGCCCGTGTGCCACGGTGTTAAAGGCGAGATACTTCAGAAGAGTCAGGGAATAGGCATGAAAAAAGCCCTTGTTAAGATGACAGAGCTTGTCGCAGCCGAAGTAAAAAACCCCGAGACAAAGACTCTTATGATATCAAACGTTAATTGCTTTGAGAGAGCAGCCGTAGTTAAGGATATGATCCTAAAAAAGGTTCCTTTTAAGGCCGCATATATTGTTGATACAGCAGGCTTATCTTCCACTTACGCAGCTGACGGCGGAATCATCGTAACCTGCTGATTGTTTTTCAAAAAAACATAAAAAAAGACCATTGATTCACTGTTATTTGTGAGCCAATGGTCTTAATTTTTTAAATATCATTAAGCATTCAAATTCTTTACGCTGTCTCCGAGAACCATGTGTCCTTCAAGGATCATGACACCCTGTCTGTAACGTTCTCCACCAATCTTACGAATAAGACTGTAGATCGCATTTCTTCCCATTTCGTATGTATCAACCTCAAATGTTGTAAGCTTGATATCGCAAAGTCCGGGGAAGATATAATTGTCATATCCCGCTACGGAAATATCATCCGGAACCTTATAGCCCTTTTCATTAAGGCGCTTGATAAGCATACTTGCAGATACATCACAGTTACAGAAAAATGCTGAAGGCATTTCTTCCGGAAGCTTGAAGAACCTGTTGTAGTCCATCTCGCCTGTACTAAGATCCCTATCCGGTATTACCCAGTCTTTTCTCACAGGATGGCTGTGCTCAAGTAGCGACTTAACATATCCGAGATATCTGTCTGTAATATTTCCCTCTGCCATTATTGTTCCTACAAATGCAATAGATGTATGCCCCATGTCAAAGAGATGATTTGTAAGAAGATATGCACCGTGGAAACTGTCTGCTACAACAGCGTCCTCATCTCCTGTGTGGTTACAGAAATCAAGATATATCATTGGAATAGAGAAATTATCCCTGATGGATCTGAGATACTCTCCGCTTAATCTTCCGATAACGATGATACCGTCAACCTTCTTATCCGCAACTATACGCGGGAAATTCTTTTTCTTCTCGCTCTGCTCAGATACAACTTCGAGCATGGTAAAACATCCCATCTCCATTGCAATCTGAGAAACTTTCTGGTGCATCTTTGTATAGTAAGAACTGTACTCAGTCATATTATCTTCAGAAATAAGAAGACCTATAGTATAACTCTTACTAAAGATGTCTACCTTACGAGAAATAGACGGGATATATCCCATCTCATTTGCAAGAGCATGAATTTTCTCTCTGAGTTCGTCGCTCATGCCCTTCTGTCCTGATAATGCTTTTGATACTGTGACAGTGCTAACCCCTATTTTTTCAGCAATGTCCTTAAGTCTAACTGTCTTTGCCATATTGTCCCTCTTTTTAGACATTTTTTTATAGTATACCGTATATCCTCACAAAAATATACAGGAAATTTAAATTATCCTAATTAATCTTCATTTAAGTAGTTGGCGCGCCCGAAAAAAGCGCATTATTTAATTCATAAAAAAAATCCACACAAATAGCTATATTTATCATATAATTTTTTCTGTGATGACTTAATATTAAGGAGAAATTATGATAGCTCTCAAGATAAACAACATAAAAATATTTATGGAAAAGCTCCTCACAACCGAGGTTTTCGATAATTTTCAGGTCGAAGAAGTCACCATCGAAACTTTCAATACTTTTTCGATCGACGGCCATATCAACAGAGAATTTTTTGCCGGCGAAAGCAACGAAACCGCAAACAATAACAACCGTTCTTTTTCATTATGGTCGGAACTTCGTCCCATCTGCCTTAATCTGATTAAGGGAAAAAGAACTCCGATAAGCTTTAAATTTGTGCTTCATGCCGACAGTGATACCAAAGAAGCCGTTATAAGCGGTTCTGAGGGCGATATAGACCCTTTTATGCTAAATCTCGGGATAAATATCAAATTCGCAAATAATGAGCTTATTTTAACCACAGGAACGGCATACAACGTCTTTACCCTTGATAAGAGCGCAGAAAAAGCCTGGGACAATTATTTCCCAAGCTTTCTTGAATCATGTGGAATTGAAAATCAGTTATTATGATGCGCTGCTTTGATATTTCCTCAATATGCTTATGAGGTCGTCATACTTAAGCTTGATATGATCGTAATACGGCTCATAACCGTCCATCGTTCCTGCTCTTAAGATCTCCGTGAGGTCATAGACCTGAGAATAAAAACCCTTAAGCCCAAGATTCGCACTCACGCCTTTCAATGCGTGTACTGCCTTAAATGCTTCCGAGACATTCTCTTCTCCCAGATATTTCGAAAGACTTGTCATGCTCGGATCACCAAGAAATCTGAGCATAAACTTGGCAATAAGGTCCTCATTTCCCATGAACCGATTGTGGACATCTTCCCAATCAACGCCCCATTCAATCAGCTCTTCTTTAAAAGCAGCATCCATTCATATACCTCACATAAATAAACGTTTTATAGTGTAATTTTACACTATATATTTTACTACAGCAAGATTGAACATCCTTATCATGCTACATTCCGTAAATATATTCCGTATCTGTTTCAATTTTCCATTGTAGAAAGCTTCTCCGCCTGGTCTGCGGCTATAAGAGAATCGATAAGTTCATCGATATCCCCATCCATTATCTGATCTATCTTATAAAGAGTTAAATTTATTCTGTGATCCGTCACGCGTCCCTGATGGAAATTATAAGTCCTTATTTTTTCAGACCTATCTCCGCTTCCAACCTGACTCCTTCTAAGTTCTGCGGCGTCTTCATGTTTTCTGGCCTGTTCCATCTCATAAAGCTTTGCCCTGAGAACCTTCAGTGCCTTTGCCTTGTTCTGCTGCTGGCTCTTTTCATCCTGACATGAAATAACTATGCCCGTCGGAAAATGAGTAAGTCTTACCGCAGAATCCGTGGTATTTACGCACTGTCCGCCGTTTCCTGACGCCCTGAAAACATCGAATTTGCAATCATTCATATCGATCTCGACTTCGACATCCTCGACTTCAGGCATGATTGCAACGGTAATTGCCGAAGTATGTATTCTTCCTCCCGACTCCGTCGCAGGAATTCTCTGCACTCTGTGAACACCGCTTTCAAATTTAAGCCTGGAATAAGCTCCGGCTCCCTTTATCATAAAGCTGACCGCCTTGATTCCACCTATTCCTATATCTTCCACGCTCATTGTCTCTACGCGCCAATTCTGCCTCTCGGCATACCTCGTGTACACTCTGTACATATCCGCCGCAAAAAGAGCCGCTTCGTCGCCTCCTACACCTGCGCGGATCTCGACAATAACATTCTTATCATCATTGGGATCCTTAGGCAAAAGAAGTATCTTGAGCTTCTCCTCATATGAAGGAATCATATTTTTTGCATCAGCAAGCTCCTCTTTGAGCATTTCCTTCATCTCGGGATCGGATTCCTCCTCAAGAAGAGCCAGACTCTCCTCAATCGTCTCCTTGCATTTCTTATACTCACGATAGCACTCAACCAGCGCATCAAGGCTCTTCTGCTCTTTCATAAGCGCCCTGAATCTGCTCTGATCCGAGATAACGTCCGGATTATTAAGCTCCATCGTAATATCTTCGTATCTTCTTAAAATATCTTCCAATCTGTCAAACATAATCTACCTGCTTCTTCTGTCAATACTAAGCGAAAAGTGCTGATTTTACGTTCTCTTACAACAATCAGTAATAACACGCACGCACCACTCTGTCGTTTCCGCTGTAGTCCTTTATAACTTCAATATCATGATACTTTCCCTGCTTTTCAAGGAGCTCTTTTACCTCATCCCCCTGATCGTATCCTATCTCAAGAAAAATATAAGCTCCCGAATACAGATAATCTTCGGCATTTTCAGCAATTCTTCTGTAAAAAACAAGTCCGTCTTCAGCTCCGTCAAGAGCAAGCCTCGGTTCATAGTCCTTAACTTCGGGCGCAAGACTGTCTATAACGCTGCTTCGAATATAGGGCGGATTCGAGACCAATATATCAAATTTTCCTACTTCTTTTCCGGGAAAAAGATCTGTCATAACAATCTCAACTCTCTCCGACAGCCCCATTTTCTCGGCATTTCCCTTAGCAACAGAAATTGCTTTCTCAGATATATCGGTACAAAGAGCCTCAGTTTCATTCGTATAGTTTAAAATACTGAGAGCTATGCATCCCGATCCCGTGCAAAGATCAAGAACTCTCATCTTGTCTTCACAGAATCTGAGCGCCTCTTCCACAAGAATCTCAGTATCCTGCTCCGGTATCAGCACATCTTCGGAAACATCAAAAGAAAGCCCCATAAAGCCCATACTTCCAAGAATATAGGCAACCGGCTCTCTCTTAACTCTCCTTGCTATAAATCCCTCATAAAGGTTCGCTTCATCATCCGATACCTCTCTGTCAGGGTGTGCAAAAAGAGTGCTGTGATCCGTCTTACATACATATTCTAAAAGGAGCCGGGCATCAAGCTTAGCTTCTGTGATTCCGGCTCTTTCAAGATTCTCTGTTCCTTTTTCCAAACAATCTTTATAATTCATATTTTTTCTTAAAGCATTAACAGTCATCAGTCGTCATATTCGTCGCGTTTTCTTGAACGTTCACGAATCTGCATCTCTCTGGTCAACTCTTTTGTCTCTTCTCTTTTGCGCTCGTAAAGCTCTATTGCAGCTTCTCTCTTACTCTGCTTCTTCACGGGAGTTTCATAATCATTGTATTCTCCGCCGTCAACATCGTATCCGAAAGAGTCCATGAGGAACTGCTTCCAGTCAAATACGGCTTCAACAGACTTGATCGCAACTTCTATCATTGCATCATTCGGTTCCTTGGTTGTAAGTCTTTGGAGCCAGAAACCTGGCGCAGATATTATTCTGACAAGAATAAAGTTACTTCTGCCCGCAAGTCTGATAATCTCATATGAAATACCCGAGATCACGGGAATAAGCAATACTCTGAGCAATACCTTGAACAAAACCGACTCAACTCTTATAAAGAAAAATACGACAATGCTCACAAACATAACAAAGAGTATAAAGCTGCTTCCACATCTCTTGTGAAGTCTTGAACTCTTTTTTACATTCTCAGGAGTGAGGGGCTTACCCTTTTCAATGCAGTTGATGCACTTATGTTCCGCTCCGTGATATCTAAAAAGTCTCTTGATATCCTTCATTCCCGATATTATCAGTATATAAATAATAAAGATCAGAATTCTCAAAACACCTTCAATAATTGCTGTAAGAGACGCATTTCTGATATATCTTCCGATAACAAGCTCAGAAAGTGCATACGGAAGCACCATGAAAAGAGCAATCGCAAGCACAAATGAAGCAACCGTAGTCAAAACCATAAGGAGACTGTCTTCATGTCCGCTCGACACCTTGTCAAGCTCCTCATCAAATTTGGATGGCTTCTGGGGCAATTCTTCATAAAATGAAGATGAATAAGTAAGCACCCTGATTCCAAGCAATAGTGAATCAATAAACACAAACATTCCTCTGATAAAAGGAATATTCAAAAGCTTACTACCATAAGCAACTCCGTGAAACTCATCTATCTCAACAGCAATATCACCATCAGGCTTTCTGACCGCAACAGCGTACATATCCTTGTTACGCATCATAACGCCTTCAAGAACCGCCTGACCTCCAATTCCGGAATAGTGATCTATCTTGTGTTTCTTCATTCTTCACCTCACTATCTAAAAAAGGTTGAGGCTAAAGCCTCAACCTCTCTTCTTTACTTCTGCAAATTACTTATTGTCCATGCCGTATTTCTTATTGAACTTATCAATACGTCCACGAGCAGCTGTAGCCTTCTGC
>ODAI012302048.1_pt1 | contig 49470 bp, 47 predicted proteins | sample 1539321 | NCBI WGS metagenome assembly ODAI01 (sample SAMN02144231, study PRJEB22623) | gut metagenome | biome: sheep rumen | host: Ovis aries | place: New Zealand
ATATGTGATATTACTTGCGTCAAAGCCGCTTAAATCGATCGAAGTCAAATTTGAACAGTTTTCAAACATGGACTTTGAAGACCAAACTTTTTTTGTATCAAAACTGCTTACATCAAGTGAGGTCAAGCCTGAACAACCATAGAACATACACCTCATATCTGTAACAATGTACACTTATCAAAGTCATCAAACAGATTTCTGCTATTTTCAGGAAAAACTGTTCCCTTTTCAGCTATAATGGATTTTACATTAAAATATTCATGTCAATAACTTCGATATATTTTTTAGTCATTTGTCAATAATAGAAAATATTTTTAATGTATATTTTTTCAGCAAGTGAGGGCACGGAATGATTGTAAGTGTCAAATATCTAACACACCTAAAATAAAGAACCTGCAAGGAATCAACACCCCTGAATGATCATATTTATTCATCGCCTTTGAATTTAAGTCTCTACATACCTGAACATATCCTTGCATTTATTGTCTTAAAAAATGTGGCACTGCAAAAAAACGCACTGCACACCGTTTTTTTGTTCAAAAGACATTGTTATTTTAAACTATAGTAACAAATTATTATGCCGTGTATGCTATAATCATGATGACTAATTGTCGAACAGATGTTAAGTCTGTTCAATGTGTATAGATATGAAAGGGATAATTTTATGAAAAACACAAACATCAGGAGCAGTCTTATAAAAAGACTTGCTGCAAGCGGCATTTCGCTTTGTCTGGCAGTTTCGGTACTTCAGACAGAAGCAGATGCGGCGGGTATGAAAACGGTAGATGAGATAAGCTACAAGGAGACCCTTGAAGATACTCATAATCCTTACAGAGGGTTTTATCAGGCTTTTGTTGTAAGTTACAAACGCAATAAGTCCAATTGTAAAGCGCAGGCTTCGACACTTGAGGAACTTGATGAACTTGCGTCAGAATATCATCTTATCCATTTACTGATAGATCTTTCTGATTTTTCAGCACAGAACAGAAAGGGGCAGAATGCTGTAAAACATTCTGCCGACGCAAATATCGATCCTTCAAATGACGATGTTGAAGAAGCGCTGGGGCAGCTTCTGGAAAGGCTGAGAAATAACGGTCAGAGCGCTGTTATACGCTTTGCTTATGACTACAAATACAGCGGGATCACATCTGACGGCACAGATGAAAATGGTGACCCCTATTACAGAACTGTATGGGAACCCACTGATGACAGCATCATAGAACAGCATCAGGAAAAAGTAGGTGCGGTGATCAGTAAGTATACCGATGTGATAGCTGCCGTTGAATGCGGTATCATAGGACCATGGGGAGAGATGCATACTTCTGAACGAACAGATTCAGGAAGCGAGAAAAAGATAATCGGCAAATGGCTTGAGGTATTGCCGGATGATATGACAGTAAATGTTCGCAAGCCATCCGATTTCTGTGCATGGAGCGGAATTGAACTTGAAAATATTGATAAGTATACTGCCGGGAAAGGTACAGATGCTTACAGGATAGGTATGTACAATGACGGTTATCTCGGTTCGGTCAGCGATCTTGGCACTTATGAGGACAGAGAAAAAGAGATAGCATGGCTAAAGACACAGACCGACCACACGCTTTTTGGCGGTGAACTCGTCCAATGGGACAATGAGGAGGGTGGTACTCCGCTGAATAATATCGCCTTTTTTGAGAAAGAAGGTTTCAAGACTCACACCTCATATCTTAATAAGGACTGGCACGATGATGTCATGGACGGTTTCAGAAGCACTACATATAACGGCGGCGATCCATTCTATAAGGGCAAGACCACAGAGTTTGAATATCTCCGTAACCGTATGGGATACAGGTTTGTGGTACGTAATGTACGCATGACCACTGGGATTTCTCCCTATGAGAATTTTGAACTTGAAACTGCAATCGAGAATGTAGGTTTCGGCAATCTCATCAAAAACGAACAGACCTCCGTCATCATCAAGGGTAATGGTCTTGAAAAAGAGTTCAAGCTGTGGGAACTTGATGAAGGTAAGGGTGAGAAAGCTTCAAATTACGCACCGCAGAAGTGGCTGAGCGGTTCTTCGCTTACTGAAAGAAAAACCACCATCATGTCAGCCGAACTTGATCTGCCGAATGATATACCTGCCGGAGATTATAAAGTGTATATCAAGATAGCCAACAGAAAAAACGGCGAGGGCGAATACCCCATACGTTTTTCAAATGCGGGCAGCAACGTATATGACAGCAAGCTTAAAGCAAACTTTGTTGGAAGTTTAAAGATAAGTAAACCATATAAAGGTGATGTTAACAATGACGGCAAGTTAAACAGTTATGACTTGCTCCTTCTGAAACAGCGTATCCTAAATTTAGTCAGTGATAAAGAACTGGATATGAAAAACGCAGATGTCAACCGTGACGGCAGAGTTAACATCATGGATTATGTTGAATTATACAAGATCTGCAGATAAGAACCTCTTATACCGCTTATCCCTATAATGCAGCTGCAAAGAAAGATCGCGTAGCTGTATAAGGGATAGGCGGATTTTTTATTAGATATATAATGATTTTTAAAACGTTGAGATGCCTATGGGGTTAAATGTTTAACAAGAATCGGATTAATGTTATCGATTAATTTGTGGTTGTTTAAAATAATTTAAAGAACCCATTGACAAATTATTACATACATGATAAACTGATAGCATAATTTTTTATATTAGGAGGAACAAAAAATGAAAAGTAAAAAGATCATTTCGGGTCTGCTGGCACTGACATTCGTACTCGGCGGGGCAGCTATTCCCGGCGCAGTTGTTGATAATAGCGTGGTGGCTTCTGCTGCAGAAGTGCTTACTTATGGCGACTATGAGTACACTCTGTTAGAAGATGGTACCGTTGAGATCGCAAGGTACATCGGTTCTGATACAGAGGTCGAGATACCCGGAGAAATCAATGGTGCAGCTGTAACAAGTATTGGTAATTCTGCTTTTAGTGGAAACAAAAATATCACGAATGTAACTATGCCTGAAGGCATAAGTAATATTGGTTTTAGAGCTTTCTTTGATTGTGATGCATTGCTTGAAATGGCAATACTGGATGGTGTTAAAACTATTGGCGGAATGGCATTTAATAACTGTGAAAAATTACGTAAAGTGACAATGACGGACAGTGTTGAATATTTGGGTGTAGGAGCTCTGTGTGCAGGAGTATTTGGTGGTTGTACTGATCTGGAAAATGTAACACTGTCAAATAAATTAACTAAAATAAATAGTCAAACCTTTCAAAGTTGTACAAAACTTAAGGAAATCAAGCTGCCTTCCGGTATTAAATCTATTGGCGAGAAAGCTTTCCTTTCCTGTACAAATCTCGAAAACATCAACCTGCCTGACGGATTAGAAACTATTAACGGCGAAGCGTTTAAAAAATGTGATAAGCTTGTTAGTATTTCAATACCAGATAGTGTAACATCAATCAGTAATAATAATTTTTATGACTGTGCTTCTCTTACAAATGTTAAATTGTCTGCTAATTTGACATCTTTGGGTGGCAGTAGTTTTACTCGTTGTCCTAGTCTTAAAGAACTAGAAGTTCCTGCTAGCATAAAATCAATTGCTTCTAATAGTGGTTTATTTTTGTTAAATTACAAATCTGAAAATGAAAACAAAGAACCTTCTTTTACATTGAATTGCTATAATCGTTCATCTGCGGAGAAATACGCGCTTGAAAATGCAATCAATTTTAAGATAATTGATGCTGAAGACAAAACTGAATATCCTGAGCTGACAGAGGCGCAATTTGCAAAAATCAAAAACAAAGATGCAACATACTGCCAGTTCCGCCTGAAATGGACGGAAGTAGAAGGCGCACAGCAGTACGGTATCGCAGTAAATCTGGCGGGCAAGTGGAAAGTCCAGGCTTACACTGATGCAAAGACCACGACATTTACTTCGCCTAAGCTAAAATCCAGCCCTAATAACAAATATGAAATGGCAATATGCGCCAAGGTAAATGGCAAGTGGGAAATAACCAATTTCACAAAAAGATCATTTACTATAACTACTAGAACATACTAATTCAATACATCACAAGGACACTTCTGTTTAAAAAAGCAGGAGTGTCTTTTTGTTGGTTTGGTGAATATTGGCGGGAAGTTTTGGTTTTCTATTGACATCGGGCGGGAATCATACTATAATGTTTATGAATTAATTATTACGTTTCGGAGGTCTTTTACGGTGGATAAGAGAGTCGTGGTATATAAAGTAATGCGGACGTTGTTTGCGCCGCTGTTTTATGTGCTGTTTCAGCCGAAGATAATTGGCGCGGGGAATATCCCGAAGAACGGGGCGGCGGTCATTGCGGGCAATCACAAGCACGCCCTCGACCCTATCCTTGTGGATATATGCACCCGCAGGACGATTCGCACCCTTGCCAAAAAAGACCTGCATGACAGTGCTTTCGGCTGGTTCTTCAGGAGCTCGGGCACTATCCCCGTAGACCTCCATGCAAAGCATAATCCCGAAGCCCTGCGTGCCGCTAAGGAAGCCCTCCGCGATGGTGAACTTGTGAATGTTTCCCCCGAGGCTAAGCGAAATTATACCGATGAATTGCTTCTGCCTTTCAAGTACGGCGCGGCTGTTATGGCAGAGGATACAGGGGCGGGCATCGTTCCTTATGCCATAGCAGGGAAGTACAAGCCTTTCGGCGGACTGACTATAATATTCGGCAAGCCTTTCAAAGCCACGGGCGATGCGGAAAAGACCAACCGAAAACTCTATAACAGCATTGCCGCCCTGTTGAAAATGGTCATGCCGAAGGAAGAGTTAGAGTCCAAAAAAATAACCTCTTTTGAAGAATGGAGCAGCAGAAATGAAAAGACATCTTGAATACCCCGATTGTTCGCTGTATCGATATCTTGTCATGACAGCGAAGAAATATCCCGATCATACCGCACTGAACTATTTCGGAAACAAGCTGACTTTCCGCCGGCTTATCGGTGAGATATGCAGAACAGCCCGCGCACTTACAGCGGCAGGCGTCAAAAAAGGCGACAGCGTATCCGTCTGCCTGCCGAATATCCCGCAGGCGGTATTCCTGTTTTACGCCATAAACAAAGTGGGTGCAGTGGCAAACATGATACACCCGATGTCTGCGGAAAACGAGATAATCCGATATATGGAACTCACCGAGAGCAAATATGTTTTCTTCCTTGATTCCGTTTCGGATAAAATGAGAAAGGTCTGCATGAGGGTCTGTCCCGAAAAGGCTGTGGCTGTCAGTGTCAGCAACTATATGCCACCTGTTATACAGGCAGGATATTTTGCAAAGCTTAAAGGCAAACTGCCGGATCATGCAGGGTTCGACAGCTGGTCAGATTTTATTGCGGAGGCAAAGAATATCACAAGCAATATCAATGTGAACTCCGCTCCCGATGATACTGCGGCGATACTTTACAGCGGAGGAACTACGGGTGTGCCCAAGGGCATAATGCTGACGAACCGCAACTTCAACGCCCTTGCCGACCAGAGTATCGACGGCTGCGGCAATCTGTACGCAGGTGAGAAGATGCTTTCGGTAATGCCTGTATTCCACGGCTTCGGGCTGGGGGTATGCATACATACTATTTTAATACTGGGGGGTACGGCGATAATTCTGCCGAAATTCTCTGCGGCTGAATTCCATAAGCTTCTTTTCAAATACAAGCCTAATATAATCGCGGGAGTACCTGCCATATATGAAGCTATGCTTATGAACAAGGATTTCGACGGCAAGGATATGAGTTTCATCAAGACAGTTATATCGGGCGGAGATTCACTTTCTGCGAGTTCAAAGAAAAAGCTGAACGAACTTCTTGCTTCCCACGGCAGCAAAGCCCGTGTGAGAGAGGGATACGGTCTGACAGAGTGCGTAACAGGCTGCTGTCTGCTGCCCGAGGATTCCGACAAGCTTGAAAGCGTAGGTCTGCCCTATGCCGATACCTATTTCAAGATAGTTGATACAGAGGGCAACGAACTTCCTGCGGGTGAAACAGGCGAGATAATACTCCGCGGCACAACTGTCATGAAAGGCTATTACAAGGCAGAGGAAGAAACTGCCGATACTCTGCGTATGCACGAAGACGGAAATATCTGGCTGCACACAGGCGACTTGGGCTATATGGATAAAGAGGGATATGTGTATTTCAGACAAAGGCTGAAGCGTATGATAGTTTCGGGGGGATACAATATCTATCCGCAGAATATCGAGAAAGTAATAAATTCTCACCGCGATGTGGTAATGTGTGCAGTTGTGGGTGTGGAAGATAAGATACTTGGCGAAAAGGTAAGGGCGTATGTAGTTCCCAAAGAGGGTGTGAATGAGGATACTCTCCGCGATGAGCTCAAAGAAATGCTGAAAAAGGATATAGCGGTATACGCCTTGCCCAGAGATATAAGATTCAGGGAAAGTCTGCCGAAAACCCTTGTGGGCAAGGTGGATTATCTTGCGCTGAAAGCTGAGGAGTGATATCTATGGATAACAGAAAAATATTGCTTGTCCACCCCGAGATATCCAGGACAAAATATAATTTTGCGGGGATAATCGACAACGAACCCCTTGAACTCGAATACATCTGCACCGTTCTGAAAGATGCAGGATATGAACCTTTTATATGGGACGGTCAGGTCGAAGGACAGCCATTTGTAAAGCGCCTTGCGGAGATATCTCCCTTTGCGGTGTACGTATGCGGAAGAACAAGGCAGGAAAACTTCATGAAAGAGTACTGCCGTGCCGCTAAGGATATTGGCTGTATCACCATGATAGGCGGACTTCACGCACAGCACAACTACAAGAGGTTCTATGAAAGCTATATCGATTTTGTGTTCAGGAGTTTTGATATATTCGGTATTGTGAATGTGCTTGAAAACAAAGCCCTCGACACGGTGAACGGACTCTGCATAAACCACGGGAACCGCTGGGTGGAGAATGAGGCAACTCCCTTTGATATCAAACGTCTGCCCCGCCCCGACAGAAGCTATTTTTATGCCCACCCCCGCTACCGCTATCTTGAATTACAGCCCTGTGCCCATGTAAGGACTGCATACTGCTGTCCCTACAAATGTAAATTCTGCTACCGCAACAGGCTGAACTGCGGAACTTACTCCGCAAGAGATATCGCAGATGTGGTGGACGAGATAGCTTCAATAGAATGTGATAATATATATTTCATCGATGACGATTTCCTCTTTGGTGAAAAGCGCCTTGAAGAATTTATCCGCCTTGTAAAGGAAAGGGGCATACACAAAAAGTATGTCTGCTACGGCAGAGCGGATTTCATATCAAAGCACCGCGACCTTATGAAGCGCCTGAAAGAGATAGGTTTCTACTATGTGCTGGTAGGACTTGAAGCGGCGGACGACAAGCATCTGTACCGCTATAATAAAAAGTCCGACCTTTATGCCAATTCTGCGGCGGTGGAGATACTCAACGATCTGGGTATAAACGCTATGGGTATGTTCATAGTTGATCTGGATTTCAAGGCACGGGATTTCAGGGATATCTCAAAATGGGTGAGAAAGCACAAACTCAAACACGCGGCTGTATCCATATTCACCCCCGAGATGAACAGCGAACTGTTTGAAGAATACCGAAGCCGCCTTATCACCCGCGACCCGTCCCACTGGGACTATCTCCATGTTGTGGCAAAGCCTGCCCACATGAGTGTAAAGCGGTATTATATGCATTATCATATCCTCATCGGCAGACTGTTCCTGCGGGCATGGCGGCAGGGTATATACGATTTTATCGACTATAAATTCTTTATAGGTTCGATAGTTAAAAATATGTTCAGGTTCGGAGGATAGCATGGGAGAAGTATATAAGAATCCAGTAAAAAAAATGATACCAAGCAAGCTGGAAACGGGATTTCAGCAGTTTTTATACAAGCACGTGGGTCCCCATATACCAAAGGGCATGACACCTAATCAGATGACCACGGTCAGTGCGCTGGGGGGAGTTTTCGCCATAGTTATGACACTTCTTACCAACCTGTCGTCATGGTTCTGGCTGGGTACGATAGCAGGTCTGGCAGTGCATCTTGTGGCAGATGACCTTGACGGATTTATTGCAAGGTCGAGGGGGCTGTCTTCAAAAGCGGGTGCGTATTACGACCTTATGGTAGATATACTTTTCTCAACATTTCTGATAATATCTATCGGTCTGACCCCTGCGGCACATCTTCTGCCAATGGCGCTGGCGGCACCCCTTTACGGCATCATGAATGTCACCATGATGAACTATATCATCTATTTCAATGAATTCCAGTTTCCGCGCTTAGGCCCTATCGAAGCCCATATCAGCTATACCGTGATAGCGATATGCGCCATGATATTCAAGGAAAATGAGGTATTCACTGTTTTTGGTCACGGTGTGACTGTTGTGGATATCATAGCAGTCATCGCCATGATACCCATGTACTATGAAATGATACGCATGATAATAGCCCTGTTCAAACGGCTGGAGGCCAGTCAGAAATGAGATATATCTACATCGTGCTGATAAAGGCGCATACAGGTCTTGGGAGTGTTGCGCGAAAGTTTACACGCTATCCCTACACGCATATAGCAGTCTGCCTTGATAAGTCACTGACGGACTATATCAGCTTTTCCAGAAGATACCATTACTATCCCTTTGAAGCGGGCTTTACCCACGAATACCGCGATTATTACGCATTCGGTGAACACAGGGATTACGGCGTGAAAGTCTTTCGCCTGCCTGTGGAAGAAGATGCCTATGCTGATATCCTTACCTTTATAAAAGACCGTGAGACAGGGGGATATCTCTTCAATGTGTTCTCGATGGCGACTATGCCGCTGATAGGCGGTTTCAGGATAGCTGGCGCTGAAAACTGCATGAGTTTTACGGCGCAGATAATAGAGAAAAGCAGGGCTGTAAAACTCGCCAAGCCATACTGGAGGTATTCTATCAGGGATATAGATGAACTGCTAATTAAATTTCAATATTTTACAGGCAGGATAAGAAAACGTCCATGCGATTTTCACCCTGAATATATGCAGAAGTTCTGCATAAAGAGATATCTGAATGGTATGGTCAGGCTTATGATCCCGCTGACGAAACGGCTTATAACCGGGCAAAAAATGAACGTTGGTCATATTGTAAGGGCGAATAAGAGAAAAAATAATATACATGATCAAGCGCATATTTTTTGATAATATGCGCTTTTGCTGTATAAGAAATATGAATATTATACTAAAACAAGTTGAAATCTTATATTTTTATTGACATCACTGCTGAAATATGCTAAAATAAAACTAAGAATGTGATAAATAGATGAAAGGCGTTGTGAAGTATAATGAAGCTGATCTATGACGTAGATGCTAAGCCGAAAACAGGGCAGATAATCGTTTTTGCCCTTCAGCAGATGCTGGCGATACTGGCAGCAACGATCGCTGTACCCGTTATAATCGGCAACGGACTTACCCCTGCCGTCGCGATGTTCGGTGCAGGTGTGGGCACACTGGTGTATGTGGCGTTCACCAAGAAGAAAAGCCCTGTATTTCTGGGATCTTCATTTGCTTTTATAGGTTCGATGTCCGCCGCATTTGCGGGTGCCGCGACGATGCAGCTGGGTATGCTGGGCATAATAATAGGTGCGATAGCTGCAGGACTTGTATATGTGGTTATAGCCGCGCTTATAGGCATTGTCGGTGTTGAATGGCTTGGCAAGCTGATGCCGCCTGTGGTCATAGGTCCTACTGTAGCGATAATCGGTCTTTCTCTTGCTGGGAATGCCATAGGCGATCTGCAGAAAAGTGATGTTACCGATGTGGCAGGTGTTAAGTATGCTTCTATGATATGCGGTCTTATCACTCTTGCGGTGACTATGCTGTGCTCCACCTACGGCAAAAAGATGCTTCGTCTTGTGCCATTTGTTATGGGCATACTTGCAGGCTATGGGGCGGCGGTGATATTCACAGTGATAGGTGATGCCGCAGATATCGAAGCACTTAAAATAATTGATCTTTCGGTATTTTCAAAGGTCATGTTTCCTGATGGAAACGTTTCCGCGGAAAGCTTTTTCAAGCTCCCCGACCTTGTTTTCCTTGAGGGCTTCAAGGGCTTCGGTGAACTGACAGGCAGCTATCTGGTAACAGTGCTTGTGGCTTATGTCCCTGTGGCACTGGTAGTATTTGCTGAACACGTTGCCGACCATAAAAACCTGTCTTCCGTTATCGGCAGAGATCTTCTTAAAGAACCCGGACTTTCGAGGACACTTCTTGGTGACGGTATAGGATCCATGGCAGGCGCATTTTTCGGCGGCTGTCCCAATACCACCTACGGCGAAAGCGTGGGCTGTGTTGCCATAACGGGCAACGCTTCGACAGTGACGATAATAGCGGCTGCAGTTGGCTGTATCCTGTTTTCGTTTGTAACGCCCTTTGTGGCTTTTGTAGATTCAATACCCTCATGCGTAATGGGTGGTGTTTGCGTGGCACTTTACGGTTTTATCGCTGTTTCAGGTCTTAAAATGCTCAAAGAAGTCGATCTTGATGAGAATCGCAATCTGTTTACAGCTTCAGTTATATTTATTGCAGGCATCGGCGGATTAAGCATAAGCTTCGGCAAGGTAACGCTGACAGAGATAGCTGCCGCACTGATACTCGGCATAATGACTAATGTGATGCTGTCCAAAAAAACAGATAGAAACAAAGGCGAATGACGAAAAACCGAGAGTAATTTAAAACAATGATACTATAATAAAGCGAGGTTTTCAAAATGGGAAAAGTAACAGTTATCGACCATCCGCTTATCAAGCACAAGATATCTTTGCTGCGTGATGAAAACACGGGTACAAGGGATTTCAGAATACTCGTCGAGGAGATAGCCATGCTTATGGGCTATGAGGCTCTCCGTGACCTGCCTACCGAGCTTGTAAGTGTAAAAACACCTATAACTACAGCTGATGTGCCTATGCTGGCAGGCAAGAAGCTTGCAGTCGTTCCTATACTCCGTGCAGGACTGGGCATGGTGAATGGCATACTTGCACTGGTGCCATCCGCAAAGGTAGGTCATATAGGTCTTTACAGGGACGAAGTTACCCATGAGCCCCATGAGTACTTCTGCAAGCTCCCTGAAAATATTGACGAGAGACTTGTTATACTTCCCGACCCAATGCTGGCTACGGGCGGTTCGGCTATTACTGCTGTTGATTTCATCAAGCAGCGCGGCTGCACGAATATAAAGTTCATGTGCATAATAGCAGCTCCCGAGGGTCTGGAGGCGCTGAAAAAGGCTCACCCCGATATCGACATTTATGTTGGCAGCCTTGATGAAAAACTCAATGAGAACGCATATATCGTACCGGGTCTTGGTGATGCGGGTGACAGGATCTTCGGAACGAAGTAAAACTGAAAGGAGAGAACGCTGATGCAGATAACCAATATGCCTGAATTCCATAAGCATATAAAAAGAGTTATAATCTCCGAGGAGGAGCTGAGGGATGCTGTTCAGAAGACAGGCGAGATAATCAGTATGGAGTATAAAGACAAGCCTCTGCTGCTTGTAAGTATACTCAAAGGTGCCTATGTGTTCCTTGCAGACCTAAGCCGCGCCATAACCATACCGCATGAGATAGGTTTTATGGCGGCGAAAAGCTATTTTGAAAGCACTGAAAGCTCTGGCACTGTGGATATAACCCTAGATCTCAAGCAGGATATCAGCAAGTATCATGTTGTGATAGTTGAAGATATAATCGACACCGGAAGGACTCTCAGCAAGGTAAAGGAGTACCTTGAAAGCAAGGGACCTTTATCACTTAAAATAATCACTATGCTGGATAAGCCCGAAAGAAGACTGGTAAAACTGCAGTCGGATTATTCACTGTTTACTATACCCGATTATTTCGTTATAGGTTATGGCCTTGATTACGGCGAGTATTACCGCAATCTGCCGTGTATAGCTGAATTTGAGGAGGGCGAATGATATGGGGAGCAAAACAAAGAAGAAGAGGAACCATATCACGCACCCATCTGAACGAATGGGCAGCAAGGAAGTACAGACCGTGACCGAAACAGGTGCGCTTGGAAAATTCTTCAAGCTGAATGCACGCGGCACAGATGTCCGCACAGAGGTAATGGCAGGGCTGACCACATTTATGACGATGGCATATATCCTTGCGGTGAACCCCAGTGTGCTTTCAGCGGCGGGCATGGACAGCACTGCTGTATTGCTGGCTACCTGTCTTGCATCCTTTATCGGAACTATGTGCATGGGACTTTTGGCGAATCTGCCTTTTGCCTTGTCGGCAGGCATGGGACTGAATGCATTCATGGCATACACTGTATGCGGTTCTATGGGATATTCCTGGCAGGTGGCACTGCTGGCTGTATTCATCGAGGGTGTGATATTTATAGTCCTCTCCGCTACCAAGGTAAGAGAAGCTATATTTGACTGTATACCGTTATCACTGAAAAAAGCGGTATCTGTAGGTATAGGTCTGTTCATAGCCTTTATAGGACTTCAGAACTCAAAGCTGGTAGTTGGCGGCGCAACACTGGTGGAGATGGTGGATTTCAGACAGGAATTCACAACACGGGGGATATGCGCACTGCTGACAGTCATAGGTACTGCCGCCATGGCGATACTCTATATCAAAAAGGTGCCCGGTTCCATACTTATAGGTATATTCGGAACGTGGATACTTGGTATGATATGCCAGGGCATCGGGCTTTACGTGCCTGATAATGAGAACTGGTTCTCATTGTTCCCAAGCTTTACTATGACAGATTTTTCGGCATTGGGCAAGACCTTCGGACAGTGCTTTAATGTTGATATGAGCAGTGTGGGTATATTCAATTTCATAGTGGTAGTATTCTCATTCCTGTTCGTTGACCTGTTCGATACACTGGGTACTCTCATAGGTGTGGCTTCAAAGGCTGATATGCTTGACAAGGACGGCAAGCTGCAGGCGATACGTCCAGCACTTATGGCTGATGCTGTTGCAACTACTGGCGGTGCTGTACTGGGTACTTCCACCACAACTACTTTTGTTGAATCCGCAGCAGGTGTTGGTGCAGGCGGAAGAACGGGACTTACAGCGGTGACTACTGCAGTGCTGTTCCTGGCATCCATGCTGTTTGCGCCTGTATTCATAGCGATACCATCCTTTGCCACCGCACCGGCGCTCATCGTTGTAGGTTTCCTGATGTTCAGTTCGATAACCGATATCAGGTTCGATGCGGATAACTACACTGAGGCTCTGCCTGCGTATTTCTGCATACTGGCTATGCCATTGTTCTACAGTATAGCTGAGGGTATCGCTGTTGGTGTTATGTCTTACGTGGTAATAAATCTCTTCTGCGGAAAGGCTAAGAAAATAAATCCGATAATGTATGTGTTGTCGGTACTGTTCGTGCTGAAATATATCTTCCTGTAATATGGATGTTTATGAAAGGGCAGGGATGATGAGATATGGAAAAGAAAAGGATATTTGGTGTGGTATTCGCAGTTATACTGATGGTGGTGCTGTTCGTTGAGGGCAGTATACTCAGGGAACTTGTCAACTGCGGTTACGGACTTGCTGAGCTTCCGAAGACCACTATGGTATTTCTGAAGATGAACAAGGGTTTTACGGTAAGTAATCATTCAGAGGACGGTAAGATAGAATTCATCGGCAGCAGCAAGGATAATTACGGCGATTATTTCAGCAAGAAAGGCTATCATCTTGTATACGATATGGACGGCGTAAAATATTACGGCAAAGGCGAGGACAGCGATTTCGGCATAGCTGTCAAAGAGAAGAACAGCTGGTTCGCGGTATATAAGATATCGGAAGATCATCCTATAGAGGATATCGGCTGAACTATAGTTAACAAGGCGGAATTTCGCCTGACATAAGGAGTGTTTGAAATGGAAACATATACATTGAAGGTGGCAGGTCTTACAAGAGAACTGCCTATATGCGCTGCAAGCGAGAAACTGGACATAGCTGCATTCATCATGTTCTCTGATGTGGAGATGACTGTTGAGGCTGCTGCGGAGCTGCTGAAAAAAGCTCCCGATTTTGATGTTATCATCACAGCCGAATCAAAAGGCATACCGCTTGCTTATGAGGCGGCAAGACAGTCTGGTAAGAATTATGTGGTAGCAAGAAAATCAGTAAAGCTGTACATGACAGATCCTATATCGGTACAGGTGAAGTCCATAACCACAGCGGCTGTGCAGACACTTTATCTTTCACAGGAAGATGTGGCAAGGCTGAAGGGCAAGCGCGTGCTTATACTTGATGATGTTATAAGCACAGGAGAATCTCTCACTGCAGTGGAAGAACTTGTCAGGGAAGCAGGCGGAAACATAGTTGGCGCAGGTGCTGTGCTGGCTGAGGGCGATGCTTCTGACAGGACAGATATCTTTTTCCTTGAAAAGCTCCCGCTGTTCTTCAAATAATGTATTCACAGGCGCTTCCCGACAGGGGAGCGCCTTTTGTGTATAAGCCGTTAGTGTATTTATGTCAAGGCTTTACATTTGTGCGGAAATCTGATATAATATCACAGTGAAAGTGTGGTGACGGTATATGAAACGCATATTATTCTTTGCGGCGGTACTTCTGGCACTGTCGGTGTACAGCTCGGTAAAGCTTTCAAACTATTTCGGTACGGGCGGTGACCGTCCGGGATACTGTGGGTATATGATCTATCTGCCGTTCCTGAGTATACCGCTTTATCTCGGTGCGTCGTTTATACGTCATTTAGGCAGGCTCACTCTGAAAAAACTTGATAATATGGAGGGGCATGATTTTGAATATGCCTGTGCGGGTATACTCAAAGCCAACGGTTTTCGTGATATAGAAGTGACCAAGGGCTCGGGGGATTTCGGAGTTGATATAATCGCGGTGAAAAAGCGTAAAAAATATGCAGTGCAGTGCAAGCGCTACGATAAAAAGCTTGGGAATCCAGCGGTGCAGGAGGTCATAGGTGGACTGGCTTACTACGGCTGTGAGGCAGGTGCCGTTATGACCAACAGCTATTTTACCGAGTCAGCCCGAAAGCTTGCAGAGGTAAACGGCATTGAACTGTGGGACAGGGATACGTTGGCTGATATGCTGAAAAAGCAGGGTAATGCAAAATACATCCTTGAAACAGTTCCTGCGGATATGGAGGATATACCGCCCGAGAGCGTATGTGCTCTTACGGTGGAGAGATTTTTTGAAGATCATGGGATAACGGTGCAGACGGTAAATACCGAGTATCTTGAAGACAGCTGTGAGCTGCTTATGGAGATAGTGCCTGAAACAGGAGTAAGGATAAGCGATATACGTGACCTTGCTCCCGAACTGGCTATCCACGGGGGATGGGAATATGTTACCTGTGTTTTCCCATCCCACACCGCAGGTACTGTAGGGCTTGAGATACCCCTTGAAATGGATGATATTAAAGAATAAAAGGCACTTTATGTCAAAATCTGACTAAAGTGCCTTGCTTTGTATTCAATGGTTAGAACGGTATCTACCCCATATCCCAAAAATAATCGGGTGAAGTAGTATACTGCACGTTTTTGGGATATCCTTCTGTACTGTATCCCTTAGGTATCAATTCGATTTGTGAATTAAAATGATCGGTATTATCCGATCGGTAATTTGCATTAAACCGAAGTACATTTTTTGACATATATTCTATATAAAAATCGTAATCAAAATCACTTCCGTTATATGAAGCATTTTTGTTTGCATGAAGATCACGCCCCGCAATTATCTCTTCACGAAGCTGTTGCAAAGATACAGGATCTCCGTTATCGTCAGTGAAATATAGCCGATATGTGGGGTCAAGCATTATTCTTGAACCCGACGGCAGCAAGCAGTCCACAACAACATGGCAATCCTGAAAGGGTTCTTCGTATGGCTTACAGGTGATATGTCTTGCTTTTATTCCGTTCATGCGAAGCAGCTCGGCTAATATAAGCGATAAGCCCCTGCAATTTGTTTTTTGTTCGTGCTTTTCACAGCTTTTTATAACACCTTCAAGACTGGTACCGCCCGTTACAGCATGGCTATAGTGTCTGAAATTATCGCAGACAAAGTCCAGCATTGAAAATACGATAGCATCTTCATTTTCAGGATCTGTTTTGCAGTAATCTGAGTAATTATATTTTTGCAGTATCTTTGGTGCAGGACGACCAAGCACGAATTCAGGGGGATGTTTTCTGCTGACATTATCCTCTTTATACTCGCTGTATCTTCTGAGTAAATCTATCCGTTCCTCATCGGGAACGGCTCTTATAGTTTTACCTGATCTGTACCTATAAAAGATCCTGACACATCCCAGAGTTATCCAAAAACCAACGACACCGGCAATTATTATTCGCAAAACCAATTCCATAATTATTTCCAGTTCCTTATTTGCTTAAATTCTGTATTCGTAATTATCTTATAACTTCCAAAAAATATTCAGTCAGAGGCAAAGTTGCCCCCGAATGAAGCCCCTTGGGTATAACGGTGATATTATCAGCACCGTAATAATTTGTTTCCAGCGAGTGAGTATCTATCAGTTCATCGCTGCCGCCTATGATACAGCGGATTATGCTGCGGTCAGCTTTGGCAAGTTCACCGAAAAGCCTCACCATAGGTGCGATGTCGCCTTCGTACCCCAGAAGAGGAAGATGATAGAAAGGCATAAGACAAGGGTTCACCAGCACTGCGGGTATGCCTGTTTCGGCGGACAGGACCGCCGCGAAAAATCCGCCGTAGCTTGTGCCGACGATGTACTGCGGAGTATATTCGGTTATGATCCCTCGAAGTTTTTCAGCTACCTCGTCCGGAGTGACAGCATCATAATCAAATGGCGGTGAAACAACATCGTGTCCAATGGCTGTCAGCGCCCCGAAGGCTGCGTTCTCAGCACTGCCCCTGAACCCGTGTATATTAAGAATCTTCATAAGTGTACCTCTTTTTTATGTATAAAAACGAAAAAAGCAGCCAAAAGCTGCTTCTTCGCCAAATCACCTAAACCTTCATAATTCGTAAGAAAATTAATTTCTCACAAGCATTATTATACTACACGCAAGTGGTTTTGTCAATAGGAAAATAAATATTTTTTTAAAAACGGACAAAAATGAACGCAATTCGTTAAATTGCATGATTATACACACTAAGTTAATTGCAAGTTACCATGTGCTTGACATTTTTTCGATATGGTGTTATACTTTATTACATAAAAGCAATAAAACATGAAAGGATGTTTTTTATGAAGATCGGAATAGTCGGGCTGGGACTTATAGGTGGTTCTCTTGCCAAAGCAATAAAGAAAAATACTGACCACAGCTGTTTTGCTTATGATATAGACCGCGCAGCCATAGCAGGGGCTGTTGCGCAGGAGGCAATAGATGGTGAACTAACACCGGAAACACTGCATACCTGTGATGTTGTCATGGTGTGTCTGCACCCTGCACAGACTATTAAATTTATCCTTGATAATAAGGAGAATTTCAAAAAAGGCGGCATTGTTATAGATTCATGCGGTGTCAAGGCTGCCATAGTTGAAGCGGTCGAAGCTCCGCTGAAGGAGGAGGGCGTGGTATTTATAGGCTGTCATCCCATGGCAGGACGTGAGTTTTCTGGCTTTGCTTACTCGGTCGATAATCTGTTTGAAAGGGCAAGCTTTATAATGACCCCCTCTGATGATGTATCTGCAAAGACAGTAAGGGAGATATCACAGCTTGCTTATGAGATTGGTTTTGCAAAGGTAGTTACTTCTACCTGTGAGGAGCACGACAGGATCATAGCATTTACTTCTCAGCTTGCCCATGTTGTATCTAGTGCGTATGTCAAAAGTCCGAGCCTTCTTAAACAGGCAGGCTTTTCGGCAGGTTCCTTCAAGGATCTTACCCGTGTGGCAAAGCTTAACGAGAATATGTGGACGGAGCTTTTTATGATGAACAGACAGCCCCTTGTGGATGAGCTGGATTGTATAATAGCACGTCTGACAGAGTACCGTGATGCTATAAGGGACGGGGATGCAGATGATCTACGTGAACTGCTGAAGGCAGGCAGCGAGCTGAAGGATCTTTCAAATAATCAGCAGTGATAATTTCGGGGACAGCAAGGACTGTCCCTGTTTTTTTATGCGTGTATGCATCTTTTGCAGAGGTATGGCAAAACTATATGCAGAAGTTATATTATTAATATATTTGCATAGATGAGGGCTGATTAACTATTTCTCAAATTATTAGCAAGAATAATAGACTTAAAATGCCAAAATGAGGAAAGAGCAAATATGCGTAAGCAAGGCAAAAAGTCGTATTGTTAATGCAAAAAGTCGTTTAAAATATTAGACCAAAAAAGTACACTTTATTACGCTGAATCGCATATCTAGGTCGTTAAAAAATTAACATTCACAGCCGATTTGTCCATATTATAGGACACAAAAATCCATTGACCATGTATGCGAAGGCATGACCCATGCATAAAACCTGCTTAAAATCAAGGATTTTTGGGCATTTTGAAACATATGAAGAAATTGTTAAGGTTACGTAATATTTCTGCTGTGACCTTGACATAGGGTGTCAAATGTGATATCCTTTAATCAATAGATGATCTATATATTGTGTCAGGGTCCCGCAGGGGCTGGGCAGATCGTCCGAACAAAACCGCGGCATGAATGATAGGGCAGCTTTCGTCTGAAGCGGGAGCTTTTTGTTGTTGTGCTGCATAGTTAGGGAGAGATGTACAATGGAAAGAAATTGGTTCGATGAGGAGTGGAAAGGTTTCAAACCCGGCAGATGGTCAAGCACCTCTGTCAATCTCAGAGACTTTATCCAGAAAAATTTCACACCTTATGACGGTGACGAAAGCTTTCTCGCAGGTCCTACCGAGGCTACTAATAAGCTTTGGGAACAGGTGACAGAGCTTTCAAGACAGGAAAGAGAAGCAGGCGGTGTGCTTGATATGGATACAAAGATAGTATCCACTATTACCAGCCATGAAGCAGGCTATCTTAATAAGGATCTTGAAAAGATCGTAGGCTTCCAGACAGACAAGCCTTTCAAGCGTTCACTCCAGCCTTTTGGCGGACTGAGAATGGCTCAGGCAGCTTGCAAACAGTACGGCTATGAGGTGGATCCCGAGATAGTAAAGATATTCACTGAATACAGAAAGACCCATAACCAGGGCGTATTCGATGCTTATACTCCCGAGATGAAGCTGGCAAGACACGCAGCTATACTGACAGGTCTTCCCGATGCTTACGGCAGAGGACGTATCATCGGTGACTACAGACGTGTAGCACTGTACGGCGTTGACTACCTTATAATGGATAAGAAGGATCAGCTGGATAATTCTCTTGTCAGAATGACTTCAAAGAACATCAGACTGCGTGAGGAACTGGCAGAGCAGATCAGAGCACTGGGCGAACTGAAAAAGCTGGGTGAGATATACGGCTGTGATATCTCCAGACCTGCAAAGAACGCTCAGGAAGCTATCCAGTGGCTGTACTTCGGCTACCTTGCAGCTGTCAAGGAGCAGAACGGTGCAGCAATGTCACTGGGCAGAACTTCAACATTCATTGACATCTATATCCAGAGAGATATTGAAAGCGGTGTGCTGACTGAGGAAGAAGCTCAGGAACTGGTAGACCACTTCATTATGAAGCTCAGACTGGTCAAGTTCGCAAGAACACCTGAGTACAACTCACTCTTCTCAGGAGACCCCACATGGGTAACAGAGTCTATCGGCGGTGTTTCTATTGACGGTGTGCCTATGGTCACAAAGACCTCATTCAGATACCTCAATACTCTGAATAACCTGGGCCCTGCACCTGAGCCTAATATGACAGTACTGTGGAGCGTTAAGCTTCCCGAAAACTTCAAGAAGTTCTGTGCAAGAATGTCCATAAGAACATCTGCTATACAGTATGAGAACGATGATCTGATGAGAGCTACTCACGGCGATGATTACGCTGTTGCTTGCTGCGTATCCTCAATGGTAGTAGGTAAGGAGATGCAGTTCTTCGGCGCGAGAGCAAACCTCGCAAAGTGCCTGCTGTATGCTATAAACGGCGGTGTTGACGAGCGTCTCGGTGTTCAGGTAGGTCCTAAGTACCGTCCTGTTGACAGTGAATATCTGGACTTCGATGATGTAATGGAAAAATATGATGATATGATGGAATGGCTGGCAGGTCTGTATGTAAATACCCTGAACGTTATCCACTTCATGCACGATAAGTACAGCTATGAAAGGATCCAGATGGCTCTCCATGACAGAGATGTAAAGAGATACTTCGCAACAGGTATCGCAGGTCTTTCTGTAGTGGCTGACTCACTCTCTGCTATAAAGTACGCTAAGGTAAAGCCTGTCCGCAAGGATATTGAGATCAGGGACAAGGCAGGAAACGTTGTAGATGTAGCAAGAAACGTTGTTGTTGACTACATCGTTGAAGGCGATTTCCCCAAGTACGGCAATAACGATGACAGAGTTGACAAGCTGGCTGTTGACATCGTTAAGAGATTCATGAACAAGATAAGAAAGCACCACACCTACCGTGACGGTGTGCCCACCATGTCCATACTGACTATCACATCCAACGTGGTATACGGCAAGAAGACAGGTTCCACTCCCGACGGCAGAAAGATAGGCGTGCCTCTCGCACCGGGTGCTAACCCCATGCACGGCAGAGATACTCACGGTGCTGCTTCTTCACTGGCATCTGTTGCTAAGCTGCCTTTCAGACACGCACAGGATGGTATCTCCAATACATTCTCCATCATCCCCGGCGCACTCGGCAAGGACGATGAGATGTTCGTAGGCGATATTGATATCGCAAGCATTGCGGAGGATCTTAATAATGGCAATTAAAGCTTCACTTGATGAAGACGGCAAGGTCAACGAACTTGTCGAAATGATAGACAGGCTGATGGCAGGCGGTGAGGGTCATATAAATATTGACGCCGAAGCTCTGCTTAAAGCCAAGCATGAGGGTCAGGACGCTCCTGAAATGACCGTTCAGACCTTCAGATCAAATGACTGCGGAACGGGAGCGTGCTGTCAGCCAAATGAAAAAGCGCCCGATGAGGACGACGAGGAACTGTGATAGAAAGGAAGGATAAATATGGCAAATTTTGAACCTACCGATGCACAGGTGGATAACCTTATAGGTCTGCTTGACGGATATGCAGAAAAAGGCGGTCATCACCTGAACGTTAACGTGCTCAACCGCGAGACACTTCTGGACGCACAGGCACACCCCGAAAAATACCCTCAGCTGACAATAAGGGTATCGGGATATGCAGTTAACTTCGTTAAGCTGACAAAGGAACAGCAGGACGATGTTATCTCCAGAACTTTCCACGAGAGTTTGTAATTAGTATCAAGACCGACCGGCAGCTATGTCGGTCGGTTTTATTATTGACTTTTTTGGGGGTGTATGATAAAATATAATCGTCAGTAAAACATATATAAATTAAAGGAGATAATCAAAATGCAAATGAGCAGAGAACAATTTGAACAGCTGACAGGCGAAAGACTTACGCGTGATCAGGAACTGGTCACCCGCGGTGATATGGTACCGCAGAACGGTCAGCCTATGGGCATGAATGTTCCGCAGGGTCAGCCTGTGCAGTTGGGACAGAACACCCTCCTACCCGAACACGTTCCCGATAAGCAGTTCAGCCTGAAAAGCTTTATGCCTCTGTTTATTGGTATAATCGGACTTCTGACAATAGGCAGATCATCAGGCGGTATGGCAGCTATGTGCCTTGGCTTCGGCACTATGGGTACCGGCATACTCTGCCGCAGAGAAATGGATGCTTATAAGCCTGAACGCAGGGCAAAAGCTCTGATGACAGCTATCGGAGGAGGTATAATAGGTCTTGCCGGACTTGTATCGCTGTTAGTACCCTCGCTGTCACTCCACGCGGCTGCATATTCACTGACACTCAGCGGACTTATGCTGGTTGCTGCACCGCCGATAGTCAGACGTTTGAAGCTGCGCCGCTGTACCGTAAAGACAAGGGCGGTATGTATAGGCAACCGTAAGAAGAGGAGCTCGGGCAAGCATCATAATATGGTATACGCGCCTATATGGCAGTATATAGCAGGCGGAAGAGCCCATGTTGCCTATGATGAAGTATATACCAGCCCAAAGCAGTTCAATGAAGGCGAAGGTACGGATATAATGGTAAACCCAAATGATCCAAAGGATATCTACCGCGGCAGTGATCCTACGGCATGGATACTCATGGTGTTCGGTGCACTGATGCTGGGCGGCGGTGTGATAAGCGTATTAAGACTTCTGGGCATAATTTAAGGAGATGTTTTGATGACGGGACGTATCCATTCGGTGGAAAGTTTCAGCTCGGTAGATGGACCGGGTAATCGCTTCGTTATATTTTTTCAGGGCTGTCCCATGAGGTGCCTTTACTGTCATAATCCCGATACATGGCAGACAGACGGCGGCAGGGAAGTCACAGCAGAGAAACTGCTGGGAGAGTATGACTCAGTAAAAGAATTCCTCAAGGGCGGCGGCATTACCTGTACGGGCGGTGAACCGTGTCTGCAGATCGTATTTCTGACAGAGCTGTTTGAAAAAGCAAAGTCAAGAGGTATAAACACCTGCCTTGATACAAGTGGTATAACCTTTAAAAAGTCAGATACTTCAGCATTTGACAGATTGATAAAGTCTACCGACCTTGTAATGCTGGATATAAAGCACATCGACCCTGTTGTGCATAAAAAGATCACAGGACATGATAACAGCGGTATACTTGCCTTTGCTGAGTATCTCAGTGAAAAAGAGATACCCGTGTGGATAAGGCACGTAGTTGTCCCCGGGCTTACCGATGATGAGGACAGTCTTAACAGACTGGGACATTTCCTTGCACATATAAAAACGCTGAAAGCTCTGGATGTTCTGCCATATCATACACTTGGCAGGCATAAGTATGATGAGCTGGGTATTGATTACCCTCTGGGGGACACCCCTCCCATGACAAAGGATGGTGCGAAGCGTGCCAGGGATATCATCATGCGCGGACTCAAAGATGAACTTCGCATAAAACGTCAGTAAATAATTGTGATATCAGCTGAGTTATCCTCGGAGGGCTTTACTTTTGCTTTGTTATATGGTATAATACCTTTATGTAATCAATTCCGAAACGGAGGATAATAATGCATTTGAGAGCAAAAAGGTTCGCTGTGCTTATGTGTGCTGCTGTTATGGCAGTATGTACAGGCTGTGCGAGCATGGGCGTAAGAGATACTGAGGGTCTGGATAATGGCAAGGAACTCGCTGCTGGCAGGGAGAAAATGCTATCCCAATCAAAGAAGAAAGCTGATGAGGAAACTACCCCTGACGAGGAGCAGACTGATAAACAGCCAATACCCGAGGGTCAGCCGTCAAATGTTGTCTCCCTGCTTTGCGCAGGCGATAATCTGGTGCATGATAATATCTATAATGAAGCATGGCACAAGGGCGGTGACACACATTACGATTTTACTGATGCATACCGTAATGTGGAGCGTTATCTTGACGGTACGGATATCGCCATACTGAATCAGGAAACACTGGTGACCGATGATTACGGTCCACAGAGCTTCCCGATGTTTGCCACACCTACAGCTAACGGTGATCATATGGTGGATATCGGTTTCAATGTAATATCCATGAGCAATAACCATGTATTGGATATGGGCGGTGACGGACTTATCAGCAGTCTTGATTACTGGGACAGCAAGGATGTAGTCCATTACGGTGCTTATCGTGACGAGGCAGACAGCGAGAATATCCGCATTAAGGAAGTAAACGGTATAACTTTTGCTTTCCTTGGATATATGGAGCATACCAACGGTTATTATATTGAAGACGGCGAGCCGGGCAAGGTGATATACCTTGAAAATGAGGATATAGTTGAACGTCAGGTAAGGGCGGCTAACGAGCTTGCTGATGTTGTTGTAGTAAGCTGTCATTTCGGCACCGAGATAGAAAATGAGCTGAATTCAGTTCAGGAAACAATGGCGCCCAGACTGGTAGAATGGGGAGCAGACCTCATTATCGGCACACAGGCGCATACCATAAGCACCTGCAATTATATCGATAAGCCAGACGGCGGAAAGGCTTTCTGTTACTACGGACTTGGTAATTTCATATCGACTATGTATGATCTGCGTGCACCTGTAGGTATCATAGGTAAACTGAATGTCGTGAAGGATCCCGAAACAGGCACTATCAGCTTTGAAAACGTAAAGGCTATACCTATAATATCCCACTTTGAAGCTGAAAGCTATGACGGTGACTGGTATAACTGTGCTGAGTATCCCTATAAGGATTACACCGACGATATGTTTGAGAAAAACTATATCGAAGGCTTTAACAGGCAGTGTGTAGAGGATTGTCTGAGCTATATCCCCGATGAATTCCTCAGTATAGAGTAAGATCAAGGCTGTGTGACGTAAGATCATGCAGCCTTATTTCTATGATGAATAAATACAGCAATTATTATTAATAAAAAGCTTTCTGTCTGCTGACTTTCAAGAAATAATATACATATCAAATCAATTCACTGAAAATTAAGCCGGATAATCAATAAAAGAATAAGAATATTACACATCGCAGTTTTTTTCTATTGCTTTTTTAGGCAGAATGTATTAAAATATATTACAAGAGAAGTAGCACAGAAAACAACTGATGCTTTCATTTATTTATATTATTCAGACTTATCAGGGAGGTATTCGCCAATGAAATTTGCTGACGGATTCTGGCTCAATCAGAGAGGTTATGAGGTCAACTACATGGTACAGGCGTACGATGTGGTTGAAATAGAGAACGGATTCATGGTAGTGGCAACACCGTTTTCGGGCAAGGAGAGATATAAGCTGCTGGGCAGTGCAAATCTTGAGATAACTTACACTTCTGAATTTGAAAATGTTATAAGGGTGAATATCACACACCACAAGGGCTACAAGGATAACGGACCCCATTTTGTACTTAACAAGGGCAGTTTCAAACCTGTTGTTACTATAACCGAACATGAGGCAGTGCTTGTATCCGGAGATACTAAGGTAGTAGTATCGAGAGATGACTGGAATGTTTCATATTTTTATAAGGATAAGAAACTCACAAGCGGCGGCTGGAGAAGCACAGGTGTTATCAAGGAGAGCGCATTCAAGCAGCAGGCGAGAATGGCTGTTCAGGCAGATGACACTTTCTGGAGCTATCCCGCTGACCCTCACAAGACTTATATCAGAGAACAGCTTGATACCTCCGTGGGCGAGTACTTCTACGGTTTCGGTGAGAAGTTCACAACTTTCACAAAAAATGGTCAGAATGTTGAGACATGGAATGCCGACGGCGGCACCTGCTCCGACCAAAGCTACAAGAGCGTGCCTTTCTATGTATCCTCCCGCGGCTACGGCATATTCGTAAATTCTACCGATAAGGTCAGCTTTGAGGTCTGCTCGGATACAGTATCAAAGGTAAGTTTCACCCTTCCCGGCGAGAATATGGAGTACTTTGTTTTCGGCGGCGAGAACCTCACCGAGGTAATGAAAGGCTATACCGACCTTACAGGCAAGCCCTCACTTCCTCCTGCATTTTCCTTCGGTCTGTGGCTGACATCCTCCTTCACCACAAGCTATGATGAAGCTACCATTACAGGCTTTATCGACGGCATGGCTGAAAGGGATATACCTCTCCAGGTCTTCCACTTTGACTGCTTCTGGATGAAAGGTCTGGAATGGTGCAATTTCGAGTGGGATACAGAACAGTTCCCCGACCCCGAGGGCCTGCTGAAAAGACTTCACGAGACCAAGGGCTTGAAGACCTGCGTATGGATAAATCCCTATGTTGGTCAGCGTTCACGTCTTTTTGATGAGGGCATGGAACATGGCTACTTTATCAAGAATACCGACGGTTCGGTGTTCCAGTGCGATGAATGGCAGCCGGGTATGGCGATAGTTGACTTCACCAATCCCGATGCCTGCAAGTGGTACGCAGGATATCTCCGCAAGCTGTGCGAAATGGGTGTTGACACATTCAAGACCGATTTTGGAGAAAGGATACCAACCCGCGATGTGGTCTACCATAACGGTGCCGACCCTATCAAGATGCACAACTTCTATACATACCTTTATAATGAGTGCGTATTCAATGTGCTGAAAGAGTACTACGGCGAAAACAAGGCGTGCCTGTTTGCAAGGTCTGCTACCGCAGGCGGACAGAAATTCCCCGTACACTGGGGCGGCGACTGCTCGGGCAATTATAACTCAATGGCAGAAGTCGTAAGAGGCTGTCTCAGCCTTTGCATCTCGGGATTCGGCTATACCTCCCATGATATGGCAGGCTTTGAAGCTACCGCTACCCCCGATATCTACAAAAGATGGGCGGCATTCGGTCTGTTCTCCACCCATTCAAGACTACACGGCAACCAGTCCTACCGCGTGCCGTGGCTGTTTGATGAGGAAAGCTGCGATGTTCTGCGCTTCTTCACCAAGAAAAAAGGCGAGCTCATGCCATACATATGGTCGCAGGCTATCAAGACCCATGAGGTCGGCGTGACTATGATGAGGGCTATGGTCATAGATTTTGCAGATGACCCTGCTTGTCTGACTCTTGACAGACAGTATATGCTTGGCGATAATATCCTTGTTGCCCCCATACTCAACGAAGATGGCATAGCTCAGTATTACGTGCCCGAGGGCAGATGGACAGATATCATCACAGGCAAGGTGTTCGAGGGCGGCAGATGGTACACCCACAAGTGCAGCTATTTCGAGATACCTGCCCTTGCAAGACCTAACAGCATAATCGCTTACGGTAACTTCAAGAGGGATATTGAGTACGATTATCTGGACGGTACCAACTTCACCATATACGAACCCGAGGACGGAAAGACTATTCTTTGCCCAATATACGACACCGAAGCCAACAAGGTATTCGAGCTGAAAGCAACCAGGATCGGCAATAAGATCGAGTGTGAATATACCGATACAAAGGCAGGGTTCAGGATAAGTGTTGCTAACACCGATAAATGTGCTGAGGTCCCCCCCGCCGCAGGAAACGGCAAGGTCATCATCGAACTGTAACAAAAGAAAAAAGCTCGGAAAGCGTTATGCTTTCCGAGCTTTGCTTATTTATCTTTCATATGCACATCCAACTGCTCAAAAGGAATTTGTATACCGTTTTCATCAAAGGCTTCTTTGACTTTCTGCAGCATATCCCAGCGTGTCTGCCAGTAATTCTCGGTCTTTACCCATGAACGGGTGAGTATGATAACAGCATGAGTGCCGTGTTCACCGATGACTACCAGTGGCTTGGCAGGTACCGAAAGTATCCTGTCATCAGCCTGAAGCACACCCCTTACGATCTCCATGACCTTCTTGTGATCCTCCGAGTAGGATATGGGGAATTTCAGTTCGATACAACGGTTCTTTTCAGCTGTGCAGTTTGTCACCGAACTTTTTGATGCTATACTGTTTGGGATATATACCGCCTTGTTTTCAATGGTATTCAGCTTTGTATAAAGCATGGTTATCATATCAACAGTACCCTCATCGCTGCCTATGGTTATGTAATCACCACAGCGGAAGGGTTTGGCGAACAGTATCAGGAATCCTCCTGCAACGTTTGAAAGGCTGTCCTGCAAAGCAAGACCTATGGCGATACCGGCAGTTCCGATCGCTGCAAGTATAGATGACATAGGTACTTTCATAGCTGAAAGCGCACTAACAGCCACGATCACGGTTATTACCACCTTTACCATGGACATCAGGAATTTGTGTACCGTAGCATCAACGTGTTTTAACTTCAAAGCTTTGCCCATGAGCCGCAGAGTAACTGTCTGCGCTAAATAGCCGCCTGCAAGGATTATACACGCAGCCAGCAGGTTGGGCAGCATATCTTCAAGACGTATAAGAAATCTGTCGAGCATATTATCACCTCATAATTATCAGATATTTTTAGCCTGTGTCGAACTATTTATATAGGTATTATAGCATAAATTTTATAAAAAGTAAACCCGACGAGAAAAAATATCGCAGCAACAGTGCCGTAAATTAATCAGATACTTTCCGGTAATACCAACAATGCGAGATCTATACCAGACGGTACGAGCGTGTACCATTGTATATGATTGTATTTTCTGATATGCGTAAAGATTGCCAGCTCATAGACCAGAGGACGAGGTATGACCGCCCGTAGTACGTCCATATAAAATCAATCCCCCGCCAGTAAATTATATTTTAGAAATCTGTCTTTTTGTAATTTAGTAAAAAAACATCGTTTTTCGATAAAAAAGTATTGACAAACAGCTTGAGGTGTGTTATAATGATGTCACGTTAAAAATTCAAGCAAATTTCTAAGATGGAGTGATGATATGATGAAAAATTATTCGCTGGAGATAATTGATGGTCTGATATGTTCCGTGGTTTTTAATGCCACTGTGTTTATGGGTGCCGCGATCTCATTAACAGCTATTTATATTTGCTGTGCTCTTTTTGGCATATATTTCCTTTGGAGAGTGCTCTGTTATAATTCAATAAAGCCTTTTCTGGTCTTTTTGGTTTCGGGTGCATTGTTTACCGTAATAGGGTTTGTGCTCTCGCTTTTTATACCGGTATTCTATTTTCTGTTTACCATTTTTCATCCCCATTGCGGAGAGCCAAATGCTGGCGACGGATTAGGCGTGCTTATCAGTTTATATTTCCATGCTGATGTATGTATAGCAATTTCAATGATCGGAGCTATCAAGATCATGATCAAGAACAGGATAGCAAGTAAAAAAACAGATGGAGTGATAATATGGAGAATAAAACCACAAAAAAAGTGCAGGCTCATTTTTGTCTTTCTTATTTTCGATTTGTTGCCGCTGTTTGTCTGCTTGGTGAAGTTCATGCCACACAAATACTACTTTTTCATTGACCGCGAGGAGGTAAGCGAGGAATTTTTCCCCGACCTTACCGACTATGTGAAGCTTGTGAGCTATAAAGACGACAGTTTTCTTATTGCGATAGACACTGAGCTTGTCGTTGAAGTCGATGACGCAGAGAGCTTTATGAGAAACAACATAAAGTGTGGTATCGAAAAAGGATACCCCGGAAGCGGCGATGATCACAAATACAGCGATGGCAAACGGATATACATAAGGATAGTACCGATTGACGGAAAATATCACGTTCATTTAAGTCACAAGGAATAAGGAGAAAATTATGAAACAGTCAAAAAAACGTAAAATTGTTAACATAGCGATCTTCGCCGCAATTCTCATGGGCAGAGGCTTTTCTTGGGAAGATATCTTTGCATACGCCGCAGGAAGCATACTCAACGTCATCGCAGCGTTTTGTCTGAGAGCTTTTCATACAGAATGACTAATGCACCATGCTGTGTGAAGAACCAAATACGACCGTAACGCAGTACGTTTACAGATAGAATAGGAGATAACTTATGTTACGTTCAAAAAGACATATTTTTAAGAAAATTATACATTTAGAATTAGTGTTGTTATGTCTGGTTTTAATCGGAAGCATAATTGATTTATTTGGATATACGGAGCATAGTGAAAAGCTAAGTGAAAACCTTCACGAAAAAACAACGTTCACTGCTCAGGAAACAAATATCCTGTGGTCAGAGTTAGGTTTGGAATATATTGATCTGGATATAAGCAAAGCATATTTTAACCGTAACAATCGTTTATATGTTGTTTCAGAAGGATTTGACAGCATTGAAGCGGAAATCGAATATTTAAAACAATTTGAAGGAAATGAAAATGTCCATAAAGACGTTACCTTCGATATAAACACTGCAACTGGTCATAATGACAAGACAATTTATGAAATATACGATATAAAATGTGCTGATAAAGGATATTTTACTAATTGTTACACGTACGAAGAGAACGGAAAATATTACCTGAAATTTTATGTTCGAGAAGCCAGGGGTCGTGATTTATATGAGATGTTTGGTTTTTATAAAAAATAATGCTTTATATTGCATTTGGCAACCAAGGAATTAAATACTTACACGGCGTTATATTTGTAATGGGGAAAAGGAGATAACTTATGTTGCGTGCAAAAAAATATCTTTTTAGGATAATTATTTTTTTAGCAATAATGATATTAATTTGGGGCTTTTTTGTTTATAGCTTTGTAAAATATGCAGCGCGTAGTACAAAGCTTCATGAAAAAACAACCTTTACCGATCAGGAAACAAAGATCCTTTGGTCAGAACTGGGCTTGGATTACATCGACCTTGATATAAGCAAAGCATATTATAATAAATATAGTAAAAGACTATTTGTTGTTTCAGAAGGATTTGACAGTGTTGACGCACAGATCAAATATTTAAAACAGTTCAATGAAGATGTCCATATAGGTGATATGGTCAAGAATGAAAATAAAACAGATGATGATAAAAGAAATAATATTCAAGAAATATTGGGTATAAGATATAATACCGATATAGATAATGAGAATAAATCTATAGTTTGTATCACCTACGAAGAAAACGGAAAATACTACCTGAGATTTTATAAAAGTGGTGCTTCAATGATTGAAGCTGATGAGGATTTTACATATATTAAGAGCCGTATCAAGACTTATGAAAAAACAACGTTTACCGATCAGGAGAAAAAGAACCTTTGGTCTGAACTGGGCTTGGAATACATTGATCTTGATATAAGCAAAGCATATTATAGAAGCTCTCAAAATAGAGTTGAAAAATTGTTTGTTATTTCAGAAGGATTTGACAGCATTGATGCGGAACTCGAATATTTGAAACAGTTCAAAGGCAATGAATATGTTTGTCAGGAAGATTACGAAATAGACGGTATAGTAGATAATACTAACAGAGATCATATAGTTTTACAGAGAGAATATACCACTTACGAAAAGAACGGAAAATACTACCTGAAATTATATTATAAATTTGCCGAAGATAAGGATAATGATTATATTTTAGATGAGGTGTTTGGCATTGATGATTCAGGCAAACAGTAAGCCAGACCGCTTCCAAGCTATACCAAAAATACCACTCGTATCGAAAATATGCCACCGCATTCGGTCGTATACAAACAGGGTTCAATTCTGTTTCATAAGATAATCACGCAATACACATATTCCGAACACGTTTAAATGGTAATATCTTGCAGATATTATTTTTGAAAGGAATAATCACAAATGAATAAATTTACAAGAATATCAGCCCTCGTATTTGCGCTCTGTTTAAGCGCGGCTGTAATGACAGGCTGCGGTGACAGCAATAACGATAAAAAGGCAGTAAATGAGACTTCAAAGTCTTCTCCCGCAGAAGATAAGGAAGAAAAAGAGCTTGATGAGGCTCTTGATAAACTTGAACAGGAAACAGCCGAGGAGCTTGAAAAGGAAAAGCAGGCGGCAGAATCAGCCGCAGCAGAATCCGAAGCGGAACCCGTTGTTGAAGAGATAAAGTATGAAGCGACCGAGGAGATCAAAAATGCTTCATTCAGATCGGGCTATATCCAGATAGGTGATACTGTATTCAGAAACGGCGGCTATATCACAGTTGCGGATTTTGTCGAAAAATACGGTGATAAGTATGATATGTCCGAAATACATCTTGATGAATATTTGACTCCGGAAGAACAGAAGAATTCTTTTGTTCCGTCATTAACTGATACAAGAATTACTTTGGAAGTAAGTTATGGAAAAGTCCATGCTGAAGAAAATGAGAGAGTACAGATCAAGGATGCCATTGTTTCAAGTGTATCAATTAAAGATGATGCTGAAGGTCTTTGTTATTATCCTACCGGAGTATATGCAATGGATTATGATACTGCGAAATCTTGCATTATCGATATGGGATTGGAAGAAATAAAGGAAGTTGGCTTTACTGTGTTAGATAATGACGCTTATATAGAGCAAACAGATAATTTTTACACTGATATTGACGGAGATGAGGAGAATTTGTATGGGATAATTCCAAAATACTTCTATATTTTCCAGTTTGACACAAGTACTTTGAAGGGAACGAAAATATATATAGATAAATTATGGCTTTAAACCTAAGGACATTGAAAGAGAAAAAAATTATTATTTATAATAAAAAGGCACTCCCACGGGTGCCTTTTTAATTTCAGCAGGAATATAGGACAGCATTGGCGGAAAAAAACTTACGAGATCATACCAACGTATACGGTCGTATAATTTCGTATACCGTGGTATATCTGTTGACAACCTGTGAACATTGTGGTATAATCTGCTTGGATAAAAATGATCATCACCGCCAAAGGAATGAATATTATGCGCAGATATTATGCGAAATTTTGTGATCACTACGAAAGCTTACAAACAGAGACCGCTTGGCTTAAACTGTTTGTACCATACTTTTTATGGTTGACGTTCTATCTTGTGGTACTTTTTCCCATCATCAAGTATATCATTGAAGTCCTCATAAAGCATAAGGAATACAGCGGAAACAATATCGGTTACGCCATAGCCGTATCATTGATTTTCAGTGTTGTAGTGTCGGGTATAAAAAGCTATGGCAATCGTAAAAAGAAAAAATCAGAACAATAACTCTGATATGAAAGGAAAGATCATCATGCGCGGTTACTTTAAAAAACTGGATGCAGAGACCAACTGGTTTAAGATGTTTGTCCCGATATTTATAATAATGACAGTCGCACTTTTGATACTTTTGTCTGCCATTGGATATATCCATGATGCCCTTATCATGAATAAAGCTTTTTCAGGAATAAATGTCAGCTTTGCTGTCTGTGTAGCCCTGATATTCAGTGCTGTTTCCGCAGGTATCGTAAGTTCTTCAAATCTTAAAAAGAAGAAGCAGGACAATAAATGATAAGACAGCCCTATGCCCCGAAGTTTTTCGCTTCGGGGCATTTGTTTCATATACATCTTGAAATCCCGAGCAGAATGTGTTATAATATGATTGTTGGTTTGTTCTGCCTAACCATAAGATATTCATAACAAATAATTATTTAGGAAAGAAAGGATAGATCATGACAAGTAAAGAGTATAAAGAACTGTCGGTCAAGGAATTCACCAAAGCCGCTGAGATCTACGAATCTGACAATGCAGGTGTCTATAATATGTGCAAGAAAGATTATCCCGATGTGTTGGCGGAGATCGAAAAAGAACCGTTTAATGACCTACTGGACTGCGGCTGCGGAACAGGTCCGATGCTGACGCTGCTGCACAGGAAATACCCCGACAAGCGTTATACGGGTATCGACCTGACCCCGAAAATGATAGAAATTGCCAAACGAAAGAAGATGAAAGGTGTGGAACTGGTAGTCGGTGACTGCGAAAACTTGCCTTTTGATGATGATTCTTTCGATGTGGTGATCTGTTGTGAGAGCTTTCATCACTATCCGAATCCCGGTGACTTTTTTTCAAGCGTTTATCGTGTTCTTCGACCTAATGGCAGGCTGATACTTCGTGATATGACAATGAGTTCGGATGCAGTGCGGTGGTTTTGCAACAATATTGAAATGCCGCTGATACATCTTGCAGGCAAGGGTGATGTACGTATCTACGGCAGAGAGGATATCCGGAAGCTGTGCAAAAATGCGGGACTGAAAATGGAATCCTTTGAAAAACGGGGCTTCTGCCGTATGCACTGTGTCGCAAGAAAGGTGCAGAAGACTGAAGATCAGTACGAAAGCATTGAAAGCTCCTATAAGAAGTCACGAAATATATATGACGATGTACTGACACAGGATAAATGGTGGAGCAAGCTGTATATGAATTTATTCTGGAATGGTGTGGACGATAACAAGATAGCTGAAAAAGTTCTTTCATACATCCCGGATGATTTTTCGGGCAGACTGCTGGACGTGCCGGTGGGAACTGCTGTTTTCACACACAAGAAGTATTCATCATTGAAAAATGCAGATATAACCTGCCTTGACTACAGTGAGGATATGCTTGCGCAGGCTCGTGAACGAATGGGCAATATTGATAATGTTAAACTTGTGCAGGGGGATGTCGGAAAACTACCCTACAGGAACGGATCATTTGATATTGTACTCAGTATGAACGGATTTCATGCTTTCCCTGATAAAAGTGCGGCTTTCCGTGAAACTTTCCGTGTACTTAAAAAGGGCGGAAAATTCATAGCTTGTTTTTACATAAAGGGTGAATCAAAGATAACTGATTGTCTTGTACGAAATTTCCTTGCCAAAAAAGGCAGGTTCACACCGCCTTTCGATACAGTTGAAAAGCTTAAAAGACGTTTGCAAAAGGTCTATGCTATTACTGATCTCAGAGTAGAAGGCTCGATAGTGTACTTTTGTGCGGTCAAAAGATAGTGATGTGTTTTTCAAGGACGGAAAAATACGGCATATAACGCCAAGACCTTGGAAAATTGATCTGATATGAAGGGCTTTGCAGATAATGCAAAGCCGTTTTCTTTGTCTTATCAAGAGCAATATGTCTGTGATCATTTGTCGAAAAAGATAAGCATAACAAAAACGGCGAAAATACGCTGAGAAAAAAATATAAAAAATATTCTTTTTCTACCGGGTGAGACCGAATAATTATATATCAGACAGATAAAGTTTATGCAAAATACTTCTTTAGTGTCGCCGGATTCCCCTATAAACCGACGTTTTACTGTGGTACTTCGGAAAATATTAAAAAAAATAAAAAATTGCTGAAAAGGTCTTGTAATTTTCTTGGATTTGGTGTATAATCAATATGTATGTTGAATAAATTCTTGGAGGAGTTTTTATATGAGTGATTTACAATTCATGTTTGCTCAGTTGCTTTCCAGCAATATCCCGCCTGACAAGACCGACCTCGGCGGCGAGACTATCGCGTCGGTAGTTATCACGGGTATTTCCGTGGTGTTCATGGGTCTGATAATCCTGATCCTGCTCGTAACGCTTTACGGCAAGATATTCGAGAGCATCAACAAGAGCGCGGAAGCTAAAGCAAAGGCAAAGGCAGAAGCCGAAGTCAAGGAAACACCTGCTCCTGCCCCCACACCTGCACCTGCAGTTGAGGATGGTATCGAGGAAGAGGTCGTTGCGGCTATCATGGGTGCTCTTTCCGCTATGTATGCGGGCAGCGGCAAAAAGCCCGTGCTCAAAGGCGTAAAGGCTGCAAAGCCGAGAAGATCTGCATGGTCTGCTGCGGGCATAATGGACAACACCCGCCCGTTTTAGCTTTGGAAAGGAACGTGATCTGATAAAATGGCTATAATTCAATCGTTTTGGGACACCCTGGTCCAGCTGGCGCAGGAGTCGGGCTTTGCAGGCTTCTTTGTTGACGGCGGCTGGAAGAACATAATAATGATACTTATATCTTTCGTGTTCATGTATCTAGCTGTGGGACGCGGCTTTGAGCCCCTGCTGCTGCTGCCGATATCCTTCGGTATGCTGCTGACGAACCTCCCCGGCGCAGGTCTGTATCATCCCGAGTACTGGGAATACCTGGAAGTCACCGACCGCTACGGCGAGCTGAACGATCATTACATCGACTATAATCGTATACTTGAACACGGCGGATTGTTGGATATCCTGTATATGGGCGTTAAGCTCCAGCTTTATCCTCCGCTGATATTCCTGGGCATCGGTGCTATGACCGATTTCGGTCCGCTGATCGCATCTCCCAGAAGCTTCCTCCTCGGTGCTGCTGCACAGGGCGGTATCTTCTTCACTTTCGTAGGTGCTGCCGTACTCAACATGAGTGCTGCTGACTGCGCATCCATCGCTATCATCGGCGGTGCTGACGGTCCTACATCTATATTCGTATCTTCCAAGCTGCTCACCAAGAACAGTGCTTGTTCCGTTGGTACAATAGCACTTGCAGCTTACACATATATGGCTCTGGTGCCTATCATCCAGCCTCCTATAATGAGAGCGCTGACCACCAAGAAAGAGCGTTCCGTTGTTATGGGTCAGCTGAGACCTGTTTCCAGACTTGAGAAGCTGATCTTCCCTGTACTGGTTACACTCATCATCGCACTGATGATACCTTCCGCTGCACCTCTGGTAGGTATGCTGATGTTTGGTAACCTGCTGAAAGAGAGCGGATGCTGCGATCGTCTTGTAAAGACTGCACAGAACGAACTTATGAACATAATCACCATCTTCCTGGGTGTTACCGTTGGTGCAACAACTCAGGCAGATAAGGTAATCTCCCTTGACTTTGGCAAGGTAATGCTGCTGGGCGTAGTTGCATTCTCACTGGGTACTGCTTGCGGTATCCTGCTTGGTAAGCTGATGTACATCCTCACAAAGGGCAAGATCAATCCTCTGATCGGTTCTGCAGGCGTTTCCGCCGTACCTATGGCAGCACGTATCTCCCAGAAGGTAGGTCAGGAAGAAGTTCCTACCAACTATCTGCTGATGCACGCTATGGGTCCTAACGTTGCAGGTGTTATCGGTTCCGCCGTTGCTGCGGGCGTACTGCTTGCTATAGTTAAGTAATATCATCTGATAAATTATCAAAGGTCGATACTTCGCAAGAGGTATCGACCTTTTGGGTATAATATAAGCGGAGGATGATATGTCCTCCGCTTTATTGTTTTTCATTTCTATTCCTGATCTTTGCTATCTCGGCTTTTATCTTTTCAGCCCATTCATCGTCCTGTTCACCGACTGTAAAGACCCTGAAACCATAAGTCCTGCCATTCTGTGCAACGGATATATCGTCATCTATATGCAGGTCGATACGGTATTTACTGGGATACTTTGATGGCATACCTTCAGCGTGGCCTTTCTGGACTTCATCAGCATGGCGCTGACCGTTGACTACCTGATCGGGCTTTATGCCATAGCAGCGGAAAAGTCCGCGTATATACCTCTCAGAACGGAATGAGGTGGTGTAAATCCAAAGTTCTATGCCCTCACTTTGGATATAGTTCATCAGCTCTACTGTGCCTGCACGAAGTCTCTCCTTGTAAATATACTTCATAGGGAACCGCAGAGCAGGTTCCACTTTGAATTTTTTTTCTGATACGAACAGTGTATCATCAAGGTCAAAAGAAACTTTCATAACCGCACCTAATCTCGTGTGAATTCCTTGCGGTATTCGCCGGGAGTGACCTCTTCATATCTTTTGAAAAGCTCGCAAAGGTATCCCGGTGTGCAGAAACCTGTTTCCACAGCGATCTGTTCGATAGGCTTTTCGGTGTTGGCGAGAAGTGTTTTGGCTTCACGGATACGGCGCTTAGCTACGTATTCTGTTGGACGGCAATTCAGTGATTTTCTGAAAAGTCTGCACAGATGCTGCTTGCTTACGCCTGATACATCGCATAGCTGCTCAAGTGTGATCTTTTCCTGGTAATTGCGGTTTATGTAATCAATAGCTTTTACAAGCGGCCCTGATGGTTCACTGCCTTCATACTCTCCTGATACTACTCTGTAAAAGTCGATCAGGAAATTATAAAGAAGACCTGACGCGCGGTAGTTGCCGAATATAGTATCACATCTGAGCGCTTCATGCATCTTCATAAAGCCTTCTTCAAGTACATTTATGTCGCTTAATCTGAAAACTCTCGGCTCGGTCATGCCGAATTCTTTAAGCATACGGTCATAACCATAACCACCGGCAGTTATCCAGTGAGTATCCCAGACATCTCCTGTGGTGTAGTATTCATGCGGCACCTCAGCAGGCAGGAAAAATCCCATGTTAGGGGAGATACGGTAACTTGCACCGCCTACGTTCAGCATACCGCTGCCCTTGGTGCAGTAGATCAACTGCGGATATCTGAAGCCCTCAGGTCTGCTTACATGAGATTGATATTCATTCTTACCTATCGTTATTATGTATATTGGCAGCCTTGTTTCGGTGCCTATTATAGGATAATCGTCAAAGAACATAGTGTGTAACCTCCATAGGTTAATATTGTTATATTTATAATACCACAAATACTCTCTATCGTCAAGAAAAATGAGGCTGTCGTGCAAAATTCCACATTCTAAATAATTGCGGCACCTGATATTTGTGCAATAGTACGAAGACTCATTTAATGTGTAAAGGCTGAAAATGCAAAGGACAGGTACATCCCGTGTATCTGTCCTTAATACTATATACTATTAAATTACGATACCTAAAAAAAGTGTGTCAGAATTTTCCTCCTGAACCGCTGTGGCTACTGCCCGAGGAACTGTGATGTGTTGATGTTCCTCCGCCGCCACCTCCGCTGCTTCGTTCGATATGGGTACGTGATACGTTCTTGTACAGGAAATTATCACGCTGTATGTTTACTTTGAAGCTGTTTTTGCGTATGTAGTCATCAGCGCCATGCTGCATGGATACGCTTGTAAGCTGGGATTTTATGGATTCAGAAATGATAAAGCCTATTACCGCACCGCCGACTATAGCACCTATATACCAGCCGTAATGCAGTTTGCCCTTAGCCCTGTGATCGACATCGTATGGTGTGCCTTTCTGCCATTCCTGAATGAACTGCTCACTGATATCAGCATACTCGTCAAATGCTTCGTAATAATCTCCGTCTTTGAGTTCGGGGAGTATCTGATCCCAAAGAAAATCCTGACCATAGTTAGTAAATATTTCTATGCCTTTACCGCATCCTGAAAACCATCGGTCACGTTCTTCCATTGAAAGCATCAACACAAAACCATCTCTGCTTTGACCAAAGCCGAAACCATTGTAATCGTAATAATCATCGGCATAAGCCTGAGGACTTCTGTCACCCAGTGAATAGCAGGTAAATATCACAACGTCTATACTGTACTCTTCGCTTATCCTGTCTAGTTTTTTGAGCAGCTTTGATTCTTCGGAATCCGATAGTATATCAGCATCATCCACCAGACGGGGTTTTTGTCTTTCGGTGGGGATGGTGCGGGTAGAATAATATTCATCGGGGATAGAGGCGAATACAGGTATGGTGTTTATCACCATGACTGCGGCTGCCGCAAGGGCTGCAAATATCTTCTTCATGATGTGCACCCCCTATCTGAAAAACATATAGCCAACGCCGAATATTGCTGCCGCTGAAATTATTGCAGCTATCCAGAATGTGCGCCAGTATGCTTTGGTATCGCATGGGAGATTGCCTACGAATTTACCTGTCTGACCATTCATGCCGAAGAGGAAAGTCTTGCCCTCCCAGCTGGTGGTCAGCACCCACACGGGATATAGTGCGTACTTTGCCTTTGATTGCTTCAGGCGGAGATTATCGCCCTCCTTGGTGACGCTGGAATATCCGGATACTGTTTTCCTGAATGCGTCATCAACGCTTTCCTTGGCGCGGACGGTAGCACGTTCGGAAGTATCATCTGCAGCCACATCGTACTTGTCAGCCAGGTAGCCTGCAAGGTAGGCGGTCTGAAAGGGGACTGCATCCTTGAAGTTGAATGGTCCTACGGATTCCATAAGGTCATCGGGCATCTTGGTCGAACCGTCAACAGGTATATTATCAAATGACATAGTTCCCTCACGGTATACCGAGAAATAGCTTGTTTCGGTAACACGGTAATCGCCCTCGGTGTGTGAATGGGTACGGGTACACTTGTAGCGCACGCCGCCCTCAGCATCAGCATCAAATAGCCAGCAAGGTACATAAATACCTTTTACTTCATCCAAGTGGTTCTGATCCTTGAATACCTTGGGCAGGAACTTTTTGCCGATGAGATGTTTTTTCAGACCCTCAACTGCCGCGTTCTTATCTACCTTGAATGGTATGACGTAATCAGGCTTCAGGGAACCGCGGAACTGACCTGTCATAACAACGGGATTATCACAATAGGGGCATTTTGTAGCGCCCAGTGTTTCATCAGCGATTATCTCACCGCCGCAGGACTGACAGGAATAGACACGCATATTGTCCGTTTCGCCCTCCTGCCACTGGTTTGCTTCAGGGTTCCAGTCTGTTTCATCGTTGCCGTCAGTGCTGAGATCCTCGTCATATGCAAGCAGAGTATCCATATCGAATTCGGTCTCACAGTAGGGGCATTTCATTTTCTGTACCTGAGAATTGAATTCGATAGCACCTGCACAGCAAGGACATTTATATTCTTGTACTGCCATGTATATTCTCCTAATCTATTCTGTATCAAGCGTCCACATCTATATGGGCTCGCTATCTATACAAAATGATTGCAGAGATGCCTGCACCTCTGCAATCGAGTATTATCAGTTATATATGTACTTATCAGTTAGCATCGCTATCGTCGAAAACATCGCCGCATTCGGGACAGAACTTGGGAGGATTTGAAGGATCAGCGGGAGTCCAGCCGCACTTGTCGCACTTGAATACCTTAGCACCTGCAGGCTTGGGTGAGCCGCAGTTCTGGCAGAATTTACCCTGATTTACAGTGCCGCAAGAGCAGGTCCAGCCATCAGCTGCTGCGGGTTCGGGCTTGTGTGCGCCACAGTTCTGGCAGAACTTTCCTGTATTTGATGTACCGCAGGAGCAAGTCCAGCTGTCAGCTGAAGCTGCTGCCTGCTGCTGACCCATAGCGAAAAGCTGCTGAGCGTTCATGCCGCCTGCCTGCTGAGCCATATTAACGCCCATGAAGCCTGTCATAGCGCCTGCTGCGTTGCTGCCTGCAGCACGCATAGCATCGCCCTGAGCTGCAACAAGTCCGCCTGCTGCCATAGTAGGATCAGCGTACATACTCATACGTCTGCCTTCCATAAAGAGCTTCTGGCTTTCCTGCTGAGCCTGCTTGATCATCTCCTGATCTTCCTTGGGGAGGTTGAGTGCCTTGATAGCAACTTCAATTACCTCGATACCCATATTCTTGCCCCATGTATCAGCAAGTGCAGTATTTACGGCATTCTTCAGTTCTGCCTTTTTGCCTGGGATCTGGTTGGGTCTGATCTCCATATCGGAAAGTGTGGAGAATGCGGGAGTCAGTGCATCTATGAATTCAGCTTTCATTCTGGATGCGATAGTTTCTTTCCTGTACTCGCTTGCCTGATTGCCGCAGATGTTTGTATAGAACAGCAGAGGATCAACGATCTGGAATGTGTACAGACCGCTGCACTTGATAGATACGTCAACGTCAAGACCGATCTTGGAGTCAACAACTCTGAAAGGTACTACCTCGGGTGTGCCAAAGAGGTTGTTGGAGATCTGCTTGGTGTTGAAGTAGTATACTCTCTGGTCCTTTCCGGGATCGCCGCCGTAGGTTATACGCTGACCGATCTGCTTGAAGGTATCCTTGATCTTCTGACCAAGCTTGCCGTCAGCAAACAGTGAAGGTGTGCCCAGTTCAAATGTATATCTGCCGGGACGGTTGCAGACTTCGATGATAGCGCCGTCTTCAACGATTATCATTGTCTGTCCGTCAGCTACTGCTATACCAGAACCTGCGGTGATGATATTATCACTGCCCTTTTTATTCTGTCCTCTGTTTGTAATGACTTTCTGTCCCTTTACCATAAGTACTTCATCGGGAAGTGCCTCACAGTAAAAATATTCCTTCCACTGATCTGCCATTGTGCCGGCTGCTGCGCCGATGGCTGCCATAATAAGTCCCATAGTTAGACCCTCCTTAAAAATTGTTCATTATTCAATATATAATACCTTATTTTATGGTACGTTTTACCTTTTTGTATCTCTCGGCTTATAGCCGTTCTGTGAATACGGATTCTTGTTTTCCTTAGGCTTTTCGGGAATATCGGGCTGAGATGCGACCCAGTGAAAAAACAGGGTTTTCGCAGCTATGCCGATTAGCCAGCAGCCAAGCACTGTCCGGAAGCACCATATCGGAAAACCAAGCTTGAAGTGAAGCACCAGCAGCACAGCAGCTATCAGACCGCCCCAGATGTTCAGCAGGAGATTAAGTGCGTATGAGCCGAGAAAGCTCATGATCCTGTTCATATCATCACTCCGTTCACAAAAAATACATTTCGGGGAACGAAAAGATACAAAGTTCCTCAAATATTATAGCATATAATTTCACTGATTGCAATACCTTTATATAAATTATTTTAGGCATATTGCCGGTATTTTAATGCAAAGTGATGGAATATCATGGCTCAAGCAGCACCTTGTTTCCGCTGCCGTCGACCACAACTATGTTTTTAAGACTGCCGCGTCCGAAGTTGCCTGTTGTACGGCAGCTAGCAGTAACAGTGCGCTCGCCGTAGGGCATTATTATGATATCGGTTGCCTCGATAAGATTGCCCTTGGCATTTTCAGAACCGTTGTAGTATATGTAAAGATCGGGCCAGAGGAAATCTGATCCGGTATTTGTTATGGTCAGCTCTACCGTCAGCTTATTGCCTTTTATCTCAGCTGAATCTACTGTTACCTCCAGCTCATCCATGTATCCGGTATCACTCCAGCCGTTTATATTGCCGTCACCGAGCATGGGGTCAGTGGAGGATATATAGTAGGAATTTACATAGCCGTAGGTGTTGTTATATACTGTGTAATACCATGCCGAGCTGCCTGTATACCATATCTGTATAGGTGTGCAGTCTGGGATGGAGGCGAGCTGCTTTGACGAGGAGGATTTTTCCTCGCGCAGTGCAAGTGAACCGCCGTCGGTATCAACATACATAGTTCCCTTGGAGGTATAATTGAGTGCGGTGCCTTCGGTCGTGCCGCATACCGAACAGGTCTTTGGCTTTGTGAGGGTTGCTTCTGTCCAGGTGTGACCTTTAGCCTTGCCCCGTGTTTCACCGCAGTTTTCACAGGTCTCGGGTTCGGTGCAGGTAGCATTTTTCCACTTATGACCTATGGGTTTGCCCTCGGTCTTTTTGCACCTTTCACAGGTCATTGGTGTGGTGCAGGTAGCTTCCTTCCACTTGTGTCCCAGTTCTTCCTGTCCTATAAGTCCGCAGACCTCGCAGTACTGCGGCATTTCGCACTCGGCATCCTTCCACTTGTGACCAAGCGCGTCACCTTCGGTCTTTCCGCAGACAGTACAGGTCTTGGGATGATCGCAGTCTGCCTGCTTCCATACATGGTCAAGCTTGCTGCCTTCTTCCTTGCCGCATACTCTGCAGCGCCTTGGATGAGTGCAGGTAGCTTCTTCAAAATCGTGGAAAGCCAGTTTTCCGCGTTTCTTGCCGCAGCGCAGGCAGGTTTCCTGAGTTGTGCAGGTAGCAGGCTGCCAGTGATGTATGCATATCACCTTTGATAAAAAAAGTGAGCCTATGCAAAGAATACAGCAAAGCGTAAGTCCTATGATAAGTGCTTTTCTCTTGGTGGCCTTTGAAAGGTGTGCAGGTTCTTTCGCTTTTGGCGCGGCTTTTGCAGGAAGCTGTTTTTTTCTGCGTTCGGGTCTTGCCGGTGCAGGACGCACTATCAGTTCCTCTTCTTCCTCATCGCCGGGACGCATGAAGATACTGTCGGTTATATCAATATCGTTAACGGATCGCTCATCGTTTACCTGTGAAGTATCATCCGCTGTACATTCTTTATCGGATGTATTTATTATCTGAGGGCTGCTCACACATTTACCGAGTGCCGCCAGAAATTTTTCAGCATCCTGTATGCGGTCGGCAGGGTCAAAGGCACAGCAATCCATTACCAGCTGTTTCAGCGCTTCGCTGCCGTTTACGGGTGCTGGAAAATTCTTTCCGCTTAGTCTTGCGAATATAGCCGCATCAACAGCGTTGCGGTTGTCACCTGCGTTGACCAGCGGCAGACGATCCTCGTTCAGCAGATAATAAAGTGTTATTCCGAGGGAGTATATATCCGCGGAAGTGCCGTAATGCTGCTCACCGGGGGTGCGTGCGTTCCATACTTCGGGTGCCATGAAGGGCTGAGTACCTACAAATGTAGCAAAACTACCAGCCCTGGTCTGCTTGGCTATGCCGAAATCACCAAGATAGAAATCACCTTTATCATCGACGTAGATATTATCGGGTTTTATATCGCGGTGGAGCATATTTATCTCATGCATAGCGCATAGGGCTTCACCTATATGGAATGCCAGCTTTTCTATCTCAGCAGGCGGAAGAATGCCCTTGGTGTTTATGTATTCGGTGAGAGTTTTGTAATACTCCATTTGTATGAGCACATCAAAGCCTATAACATCTCCGTCATCACCTATGATATCGCGGTAGGTGTGGTTGATGCAGTGTACCAGATGTGGTTTGTCACCGAGACGGTACATATTCTTTATTTCTTCTGCTACCTGTTTTTTGCGTTCAGACATTTCCTGCTCACGGCTCTCACGGGTGACAGAAACACTTCTGTCCAAAATAATGGGCAGTACCTTGACGGCACAGTATCTCACCTGACCGTAAAGCTCCTGTCTGAACTTATAAACCTTTCCCGAACCGCCGCTTCCCAGATAGGAATCCTTGTACCAGTTTTCCCAAAGCGGTTCATAGGAAGTAAGTCTTTCACCTATATCTTTCACGCGCTCACCCCCTTTTTGCTTGCTTTTCTCATTTCTCCCACATTATATCATAATCTCACTTTATTTTCAAGGCGAATGACTAACTTTCATTTTTCTTTCACCCGTTTAGCACATATCGCAACCTTAGATAGCACAGATGCGCCTCGCGGTGGACAAATGTTGCAAAATGAAAACAATAGCTACAAAATAGGTAACAGATAACGGCTGATCGTATACAGCAGAAAGGTCATAAGGCTATCACTGCATATACAAGCTAAAAAACGAGGAGCCCCTTCAAGGAACTCCCCGATATTTTATCAAATTTTTTGAAATATCGCATTTAATGGTGTTCGGCATGATATCTTTCCTTGTCGGCACGCATATTCTCATATGCGGTCTTCAATGCAAAACGTATATCCGCGGCTGACTCGGTATAACAATCACCCGCCGCAAAGCTTATACTTTCAAGACTCTCCCTGACATCAGCTATGCACTTCATGTATCTGTCAAACTGCTCTTTTTTAAAGCCTTTGAACACCACGACAAATTCATCGCCGCCGAAGCGGTAGTACTCACCCATGCATTCGGTGGCTTCCTGTATCGCCAAAGCCACTTTTCTGATCTGCACATCGCTCATCAGATGACTGTGATAATCATGATATTTTTTCAGATCATTTATATCCGTAAACAGCACGCCAACGGGTACGCTTTTGAATTTTTCTTCACGTTCTGCCATATCGGCAAGTTCTTCAAAAGCTTCCTTTTTTAAATAGCCTGTCTGTACATCATATTTACCGGATATAGTCATGATATCACCTCATTTTCGTGAGTGGCTGCTTTATATTATTTCAGAAGCTTTTCCCAAACGCCCAGTGAACCCAGCAGCAGCAGGAAAAGCAGTACAGGCTCGATAAATTTTACCATAACGATGTACATACCCTTTCTGCCGAAACGCTCGCCGTTTTTGGTAGCTTCGTCGATGATGGCCTTAGGCTTTACTATCCAGCCTATGAGTATGCAGGTGCTGATAGCAACAACGGGCATCAGGATATTATTGGAGATATAATCGAATATATCGAGTATCGTACCAACACTTCCGTTTGGCAGTTTCAGTTCAAAGTAAAGCTTGTTGTAACCCAGACAGATAATTACGCCCAGTATCAGTGCAGCAGCTGTTTCGATGATTACTGCCTTTTTACGTGACCAGCCGAACTTGTCCATCAGACCCGAAACAACGGCTTCAAGTATTGATATGGAACTTGTCAGCGCAGCGAACAGTACCATTATAAAGAATGCCGCGCCTATCCATGTGCCCGCAGGACCCATAGCTTCAAATACCTTGGGCAGTGCTACGAACATAAGTCCGGGACCTGCACTCTGCAATCCATCTTCGCCCAGAAAAGCAAATACAGCAGGGATTATCATAACGCCTGCAAGGAAAGCTACCAGTGTATCGAATATCTCGATGCGGTTTACAGACTTCATCAGGTTCTCATCGTCCTTGAAGTAGGAACCGTATGTTACCATTATACCCATAGCCACGCTTATCGAATAGAACAGCTGTCCCATAGCATCAAGCACCACGTTGAATATGTCCTTGGCGCCCAGGCCGTCAATGTTGGGAACAATGAATATCTTGAAACCGTCCAGACCTGTCCTGCCGTCACTGCCTTTCAGGGTCAGGGAGAAAATTGCTATACCTATTATCGCCAGCAGAAGCAGAGGCATCAGCACCTTGGATATAGCCTCGATACCCTTATTAACGCCCAGTGCGATAACGATAGCCGTCGCACCAAGGAAAATAACGTCGAATATAATTGGCGAAACAGGTGCGGTGATGAACCCGCCGAAATAATCGTCAGACGCTGCAGCAGTGCCGTTGCCCGTTGCGAATACAGTAAAATACTTCAGCACCCAGCCGCCTATCAGGCAGTAGTAAGGAAGTATCATAAAAGGTACTATCTCCGCAAAAACGCCTATCCACTTTGACTTTTTGTGAAGTTCGCCGTAAGCAGTAAGACATCCCTGCTTGGTCTTTCTGCCCATTGCGACTTCGCTGACCAGCAGGGTGAAGCCGAATGTCAGGGCGAGTATCAGGTATATCACCAGAAATATACCGCCGCCGTTTTTTGCTGCAAGATATGGGAATCGCCAGATGTTTCCAAGTCCCACCGCCGAACCTGCCGCAGCAAGTACGAAACCGAGAGAACTGGAAAAGGAATTACGTTTGGTCAGGCTTTGTTTTTCTGAATTTGCCATATTCTTTCTCTCCTAAATTTTTTTGTTTATTATAAATACAGATTTATAAAATCAATTATACCATATTATTCCGATGATTACAAGACCTATGATTGACAAACGGTCATTTTTATATTAATTTTTGGTATATTTTCTCTGCATAGAACTGTCCTTGGCGGAAATACTATAGTAAACGATATTATTTTCACAGCATCAACTGTTCACGGATCGGGATAACGTATCTGCGGACACTGAATGAAGCGATAAAGATCTCGTTTACTATATTTATGCCGTGAAATAGCGTTCTGCGTAAAGGGAACGATACGGTAAAAAGAAAGGAAAGATCACAAATGAAGAAATATCTAGCAGTTACTATCTGTGCGCTGTCAGCTGCGGCTGCGGTAACAGCCTGTTCGGCAGGGGAGAGGAATGGATCGGAGTATAAGGCAGGCAAATATGAGGAGAGCTCTGCTGTGACTACAAGCCGTTCCGCAGTTGCTTCGGAGGCTGATACTCCTTCCTCAAAGCGCGAAGAAAGCTCATCAAAAAGAGAAGAATCCTCGTCACGCCGTGATACGGAAAGTTCTATGAGAGAAGATGAGTCAGGGCATGGTGATAAAGGGGATGTTATGAGCCGTGTGGGAGAGGGGATAGACGATATCCTTGACGGCGGCAACGAAGTCATTGATGATACCATAGATACAGGCAAAGACGTGGTTGACGATATTTTTGAATGACACAGAAAAAGGCGGGTCGATCCCCGCCTTCTGCTATACATATCATTCAAGACTTGCCCACTCGTCCATCATCTCATCGAGCTCTGTTTTCTTAGCCTCAAGAGCGTTGCACTTCTCCGTCATCAGCTCAAAATTCGCCGCAACTTCGGGGTCTGCTATCTCGTTCTCCAGTCTGAAGATATCCACCTCAGCCTGCTCGATAAGCTCCTCCAGCTCTTTCAGACGCGCCCTGCGCTTCGCCTCCAGCTGACGCTGTTCCTTGCTGCGGTAGCTTATCTCCTTCTGCTCCCGCCTGTCCTGCTCCGCCTGAATTCGCTTCTGCTCCGCAGCCGCTTCCGCCGCCGATTTTTCAGCCGCACTTATCGCCGCCGCATATGCATCGAAATTGCCCTCGTAGCAGTTGACCTCGTCCGCCTTTACCTCGATTATCCTGTCAGCCACCTTATTAATAAGGTATCTGTCGTGGGATACCAGTATGATAGTACCCTCAAATTCCGCCAGCACATCTTCCAGAACTTCCTTCGTGTTCAGGTCGAGATGGTTCGTCGGCTCATCGAGGATAAGCACATTTCCCCGTGTGTACGCCATTATAGCAAAACACAGCTTAGCCCTCTCGCCGCCGCTTAGCACCGATATAGGCTTGAATACGTCCTCACCCGTCAGCAGTACCGAACCCAGTGCCTTTCTCGCCTCCGCAGGTGTCATGGCAGGGAACCTGTCAAGCATCTCATCAATTACCGTGCTTCCCATGTGCAGGATATTGTGCTCCTGCTCAAAGTAGGATATCTTCACGTTTCCGCCCCACACGATGTTTCCACGCTCATGGGGTATGATGTTCTGTATCAGCTTCAGTATCGATGTCTTGCCGATACCGTTTGACCCGATTATAGCCGCGTGCTCGCCCCTCCTGATGTGCATATCAAGGCTGTGTATAAGGGTCTTGCGGCCCTCGCCCTCACCTACCACAAGAGGACAGTCTATCACCTTCACGATATCTTTTGTAGGCTCAATATCGTATTCCAGCTTTATCTTCGGCGGGCGGGTGAACATCAGAGGTTTCTCGATGCGCTCTATCCTGTCCAGCATATGCTGTCTTGATTTCGCCATTTTCGCTGTCGAAGCCCTCGTCTTGTTCTTGACGATGTACTCCTCCAGCTTCTTTATCTCCTCCTGCTGTGCCTCCCACTCTTTCAGCTGACGTTCCGCGTTGTGCTTCTTCTGCACCACATAAGCCGAATATCCGCCCTTGTAAGAGGTCAGCCTGCCCAGCTCTATCTCACAGATACGAGTGCATATCTTGTTAAGGAAGTATCTGTCGTGGGATACTATCAGTATCGACCCTTTGTAGCTTTTCAGATAGTCCTCCAGCCACATCAGCGTGGTGAAATCCAGATGGTTCGTAGGCTCGTCAAGTATCAGCAGGTCGGGACTTTCCAAAAGCAGCTTCGCCAACGCCAGACGTGTCTTTTCACCGCCCGAAAGGGAAGATATCACCCTGTCACGGGGCACATCGCCAAAGCCCATACCATTGAGTATGCGGCTGATGTTCACATCTATGCGGTAGCCGTCGTTAGCCTCAAAATACGCCGATAACTCCGAGTATTCCGCACTGACTGTCTCCAGCTCAGCCCCCGTCAGCCCTGTCATCTGCTGTTCCAGCTCGTCCATTCTCCTGCGTGCCGCCAGAAGCTTGTCAAAAGCCTTGTGAAGCTCCGCATCAATGGTGGACTCACTTTCAAGACCGCTGTTCTGCCTTAAAAATCCGATAGTGCAGTTCTGAGAAATCTCCACCGACCCCAGCCCGTCATCAGTCTTGTCAAAGCCCAGACTGCCTGTGAGGATATTCAGAAGCGTAGACTTGCCACAGCCGTTCACCCCGATAAGACCGATAGTCTCCCTGTTTTCGATGACGAGGTTGATATCCTTCAAAAGCGGCTCGCCATTAAAATATTTATATAAATGCTCAATTTTAACCAGCATAACTTTCTCCTGTCATTTTCACCGTTACTTCATTGCATTACGCGCTTTATCCTTTAATTATATCACAAACTGAAGAAAAAGTAAAGACAGCAAAAATGAACTATCTTAGATGCCTGCCAAGGAGAAGAGCCTGAGTCAAATCATTCGCGGCATCAAACCTGTGCATCAAGCAAACTATGCCGCAAATCAAAGCGCGCGGTCAAGCCTCGCGCTAGCAGGCTGGCGGGAGCGCGAGGGCAGAGCCCTCGCATCAAGGCGCAAAACCAAAATGCACAGCGAACTATAAGAGCACAGCA